>ENA-OPDG01000555-OPDG01000555.1-human-gut-metagenome-genome-assembly--contig:-NODE-555-length-33240-cov-7.592075_pt1 | contig 33240 bp, 30 predicted proteins | sample MGYA00241259_ERZ501498 | MGnify/ENA primary metagenome ERZ501498 (study PRJEB25962, sample SAMEA2042582) | human gut metagenome | biome: human gut; feature: human-associated habitat; material: faeces... | reverse complement strand
CGATCTGCTCGATGCGGTAGGTCACGCCCTCGATAGGCTCTCCGTTGGCGATGTTCTTCTTGACAATTTCAAGACCGGGCTTTTCATAGTCAACGAAAGTGACCTCGGAGGTTTTGCCGGGGCGCAGCGCCACGGTCTGCTCGGTATTGGTTACGATGTACGGCTCGGGAACGGATTCCTCACGCACAACATAGACACCGGCAGGAATGGCCGAGAGCGTTGCGGAACCGTCCGTCCCGGTCGTGACGGAGGTGGAATAGCTGCCGGTAACGGACTTAATGGAAAACACCGTGCCGGCGATAGGTTTGCCGCTCATGGCGTCCCGCTTGGTAATCTTCATATCGGGCAGTGCGTAATTTTCGGCAGTGACCGTGTACTGCTTGTCGCCGTCGGTGGTATCGACATAGACGCTGATGGGCGTAGAGTCGGCGCAGTAGCCCTCCGGGGCCTCGGTTTCCACGAAGGACCACAGGCCCTTGGTGACATCCTTGACCTCAATGATTCCGCCATTTTGGGTCACATCGCTGCCGACGATCTGACCGTCGCGGTAAATATTAAATTTTGCGCCATCCAAACCACGGGTCGTTCCTGCGGCAACCTTCCGCAGCGTAATATCAGCGTCCCCAGCCGGCGGCTTTCCCGGCTCAGATGTATTGGTGACGAGTTTTCTCGGCGCATAATAGTTAAAGAAAGCCTGACGCCCCTTAACGCTGGATTTCGCGTAGACCGCCCATTTTGCAGCTTCATCTTCTACCACAGTGGCGATGATGCCCTGTTCTGCGTATTCTTCAATTTGGCGCTGAAATTCTGCGTCTTCCTTGGCCTTTTCTTTCAACATCCAATCGATATAGCCCAGGTACATTTCATAGGTATCGGCGTTGGCGTAACCACCGCCATCGATGTCACCATCACCCTCACCCTTGAAGGTCTGGTGATCCCACACATACGTCTGCGCAGCCATAAAAAGGCTGCCGGGGATGTCACCCTTATAGTCCGAAATGAACGTCATCATCCATTTGAAGTTTTCAAGCTGCTGGGCATCCAGCTCACCCATGCCGCTCTGCGCCAGCGCCGTTTTCAGCACGGTATCCGCGTCCGCTCCGGTGGCGGAGGTATAGGTGTAGCTGTTCAGAAAGCTGGCAGTGCCCCAGCGGTAGCCGTAGCCGCGGTCAAGGCAGTACAGCAGCTTGCCTGCCGCCATCGGGGGCTTGTAGCTGTAAGGCGTACCGTCATGGAGCAGTCGTGTTGTCCAGTAATTGGTATTGTCGGTGGGCTTGATGCCCGTTCCGCTGCCGGACGCGGCCAGCGCGGAAGTCGGGAGCAGCGTCAACAGCGTCATGATAACGAGAAACGCCGAGACGAGCCTGGTTCTTAGTTTTTTCAATGAGCTACCTCCTTGCAAAATTGCACAAGAAAAATCAGACCGAGGCTCCCCGGTCTGATTCGTGATATAGGATAACAGGATTTACTTCGTTGCCGGCTTGTCCACCGCTGAAATGCTGTATCCGCTGCGAAGAAATAGTTGGACACAGTACCAGCACTCCAAGCCGTTGGCGTCAGTCCCTCGTGCAAGGCCGACGCCGATAGCCGCATAGCTTTCATCTGTCATGTTTTCCATGTGCCCTGCGGATTTTGACCATGAATATACGAGCGTTTCCGCAAGCGCGGTTTTTTGCTGCGCAAGATAGAGCAGCGGGATCTGGTGGATATTTTCCCCAACCTGCCTGCAGTCCGTAACGGTGTAATACTTCCTGCCGTCCGGTCTGGTATGAGAATAGGCACCTGTGGCAGCCATTTCATCGGCCCGCACCTGCGCGGCCCGCATCAGTTGATCATCGGCCATCAAAGCTGCGATGCCATGCTCCGCACGGAGGGCGTTGGTGCGAGCTACAATATCCTGCTTTGCAGCATCCACATCAGAAGGCGCAGCAGCAGACGGAACAGCTTCAGCGGAAGGAGCCTCGCCGGTGTAAGGCGCACCGGTTTCTATTTGCACACATCCGCTGTCCGCATCCCAGAACACATTGAAGCCGACCGCTTTGCCAATGTCGCGGAGTTTCACATAGTTGTGTCCAGCAATACCATACGCTTCCATTTGCACCTCCTGCCCATCGACAAAAATACGATGGCTGCTGCGTTCAGCGAGGATTCCCGCAGCATAGGCGGAAGCTCCGCCTGTGATAATAGCGCCGATAAAAAGGCCCGTAAACATCGTGAGGATCTGCTTCTTCATGGAAAAGCCTCCTTATTTTTGATCTACTATTCCTTTACGATCATAGAGCGGCTTTTTCAACAAAAGATTTTAAGATGCCTGAACAGCCTGCACACACCAGCGCTGACTGGAATCTCCGGCAACGCAGGTAAGGAGAGTCATTCGGTTATCCGTGGTAGAGGACAAATAGCTCCAATCGCTGCTGCTGATTTTGGTCACAGTCTCCACCAGATAGGTGCGGGTACCCATGGATGTGGTATAGGTGATTTTATCGCCCACATCCAGATCCTTGATGCTGCCGATCACATATTTGGCGCCGCGATTATGACCGCAGACAGCCACATTGCCGTTCCAGACGCTGGTACTGGTGAAATGTCCCAGCCCCTTTTTCATGCTGGCAGTCGTTTCGCCTTCCCAGAGATAGTAATTCTTAACTCCGATGGCAGGAATGGAGATCTTTCCGACGGCGCCGTTGGAGAGCAGAAAATCCTGTGTCAGCTCCGTGAAAGCGGGCGTTGCAGGAGTGGTTGTGGAGCCACCCTGCAGAAAACCGGGGATCTCGATAGTCCCGCCGCCGGGAGAGATTCCGTAAATGCCACTGCCGGATGCAGAGATGCCCTGAAGGCCGGGCAGCATGATTTTCTCCATCACCCCGGTTTGGGTGGTGCTGAGCTGCCCGTACTCCAGCTCGGGGCTCTGGTAGTCCACCACATTTTTCCCACCGTAATTGTAGCGGGAGCCGTAGACATCCTCATAGGAAGAGGAGGGATAGTATTCCGGGGTGCCATCGGTTTCAAAGGAATAATCGGCAGCCTGTGCGCTGACCGCCATCACAGAAAGCATGGCAGCCAGAGTCAAAGTCAATGAGAAAAACTTCTTCATACGGGAGCCTCCTGTTCTTCTTCAGCGGGAACGGTAAATTCATGCCAGTCATTGTGCTTGCTGGCTTGGATCGTGTAAGTATGGTCACTCTGCGGGAAAGAAACGGTGAACTCGCGCCCAGCCAGATGCCTGGCAAGGGATTTTTTCACCTCAACCGCGACGGTATCTCCCGGATTCAGTGTGAGAGCGCCTGCATCGATAGCGGGAACCTCGCTGTCAGGCTCCACACGGAACTTTGCAATCAGCCGGTACTCTCGGGGCTTGCTGTCCGGAACATACACATAGACATTTTTGCGGCGGCGCAGCAGGATGAGTGCAGCGGCGGCGATGCCCGCGCAGAGCAGCACGGCAGCGATGATCAGCAGCGGAGCGGCAAGGCCGCCGTTATCCCAGATATGTGTTTTTACGGGGACGATCTCACTTCCGGTGTAAACCACGGTATAAGTGATGCTGTCCACGCCTTCCGAAGTAACGGTCCCGTGATATTCCGCCGTGGTGACATAGCCTGTGGCAGCCTGATAGCTGCTGGAGGCGGAATAGGTGGCGACCGCCTGATACTGGGCGGGAACCAGCGCCTCGCCGACGAGCGCCGTGCCGGTGACCTGCCATTCCACATTGGCAAGGGTGAGCGTTTTCCCATTTTTGACGGTCGTGGCCGGCACATAAGACATGTCGTTGCGATCCAGATTGCCGATCACCTTCGTCTCGGTGGTTTTGCTGTATTTGGTGGTGTAGCCGGACGCCTCTGTGGAAAGCGTGGTATGATCCAGCGCCAACTCGCCGGAGAATCCGTCTTTTTCATAGGGCATACTGGGCGAAAGCTCTGCGAGGATCTGCGCAAGGTCATTTTTGGCGGTATTGACTGTGACGGTTTCCGTTACAGTTTTGCTTTCCAGATACGGGTGTTCCACCTTTGTGGTATAGGCCCAGGTATAAAGATAACCGTCGTAGGAAAAGTCCTCTTCCTTCAGCTCATCTGGGTCAACCTCCGGGGAAAGCGTGTAGGTTTTTACAAGCCGCTGCTGGCCGTTCAGGTTTTCCGCTACCAATGAATCGGGAACCTGAGCGGCAAAGGCGCTGACCGTCAGCGACATGGCAAGCAGCAGGCAAAGGGCCAGCTTTGATAAGCTCTTCATGGTGGCCTCTCCTTTTTTACAAATTCTGTTTGATGATTCTGGTGATGATGCCGACGGCGATGCCGCGTTCCTCATCCAGACGGGTAACGGCAAAGCTGACGTCGTCTTTCTTTCCAGGCATTCGCCGGTCATAGCAGGTGTGGGCAACCGCGTTGACACCGTTGTTGAGCCGGATGAACACAACGCCGTGCCGCACATCGGTCACTCTGCCGGCATATTTGCCCTGCAGGACGCATTTATCCAGATTGCTCTGGTTGGCGGTGGACGAAACGCTGCGGATATCTGCTGTGATGGAAATATGGTTGATGTCGTCGCGGTCAATGGTGAGCACACGGACAAGAACACGGTCGCCGACGCTGTAATACTCACGGGCGTCACCGAACCATGCGGCAGACAGATCGCGGGCGAAAATCGTACACTCCACGCCGAACACTTCCACACGCAGGACTTTTTCCGCAACGCCAATGACGCGCGCCTGTACGACGCGCCCTTCATAAATCATGGGGACGCCATCTTCGTTGGTGTCCAGATAGAAGGTCTGACGCTTACGGAGCATAGCGGCCTTGCGGCTTGCCACAACGCTGCGGGCGGTGTTATCCAGACCCCGGACGATGAAATCGATCTCCGCGGTGAGCATGGTTGCAAGGATACTGTTCATCCGCTCCATAAACGGCTTGTATTTCGCTCCATACGGAACGGGCCCGGAATAGAGCATCATTTCTTTCAGCGGGATCGCAATGCGATAACCCTTGTAGTCAACGACAACGATAGTACGGCCGGAAGGGGTCTGCTCCACGCCGTCCAACGTTCCGGTCAAAATACGACCGGCAATATGCGAGGTCTTGATCTCATGCCAGATGACCTCACGGCGTTCTTCTTCCGTTTCGATACGGTCTTTTGCATCAACGGTCAGAATGTAGGAGTCACGGCGTCCGGCAGGTGCGGGAGGTGCAGTAGGCTGCGGAGCAGCTTCACCATCTGCGGATTCCGTTTCATCTTCAGCGGGCGGAGCATTTTCCACATTTTCTTCCAGCAAAAGTGCATCCAGAGCATTTTCGCCGCTGCTGTCAAGGGGTGCCGGAGTGCTGCTGTTCAGCTCCTGCAAAATGCTGTCGTACTCCGGGTCCTCAGCCTTTTCATCGGAAACAGGGACAGTCTCTGCGGCATCAGCGGTGTTTTCGGCATCCAGCTCGTTTTCCTCAACATCTGCTGTGCCGCTCACATCGCCGGAGCCGAGATCAACTTCCGGGGGTCCTGCCAGCGGAGTTTCCGTGTTGTCGCTGACGGCGGCCTCCACCTGCTGCTCAGAAAGTTCTTTGGCGGATTCGGTTTCCATGAACTCTGAGGAGAAATCATCAGAGGGCGGGATCGTTTTTTTCTTGGGCATTAAGTATCCTCCTTTTTCTTCATAATGGATTCTTTGGTTACGGCAACGACTTTTTCAGCCGGTGCAGGCTTTTTCTTTTGCGCCGGCTTCTTTTCCGCTGCCTGAGATGGCGGCGCCGATGGAGTTTGCTTTTCCTGCGGCTGATTTGCCCGCCATGCAGGGACATGGGAGGCGGCCTTGCTCGGCCGCAGCTTCTTCGCCTCGGGATGTTTGGAATAGTCGTACTTATCCACCTCCAGTACATTCTTGCCCCGAATGAGGATCAGGGCTTTATCAATATCCATACGCAGCACCTCGTCCATGGTCATCAGCTTGCGCCGGCCGACACCGCTGGTTTCCCGGTATTCAGGCGTGTAATTGGATACGCGCCATGTTCCGAGCTGTTTGGCTTTACTGGTGACAGAGATACTGGCCTCGCCGGTCCGGTCAGAAATAAATTCCGCCGTCAGAGCATCTGTACAGCCAAGAAAAAGCTGCACATCGCAGTTGCCCAGAATTTCCTGCCACTGGTTGTAGGGATAGCGGTTCTGAAGGCCAGCTAAGTTCTGGAACACACATGACATGGACAGGTTTCTGGAACGAATGACCGAAATTTTTCTCGATAGATCTGGGATCACTCCACAGGCACACAGCTCTTCACCAAGTACATGAACAGGAACCGGAAGCTCCCCGCCAGGACATTGTTCGTCCGCATAGCGAACCAGGCGGATAAACACGAAGGAAAGAAACAGCGAGGAGAGGAAATCAAAGGTGCTGTCCTGATCGCTGGTAATGCAGTAATACGCGCATGGCTGCTTTCCCGGGAGTTCCAGATCGATCTCGTTGTAGGATGTGATGTTGCGAATATCCCGGTTTTGAAAAACCTGCAGTCTGGAGCCGAGCCCGATGATAACGCCGCCGCGCACACCCTCTGACGCCTGCTTGAAAATGCTGTATGGCGCTTTGGCAGGATGCGTAACCGGAAGAACACCAAAAAGCGCGTTCAACTCCTGTTCGGAGCTGGCGGCAATCAACTGATACACCTCGCCGATATTTTGCTTTTTCTTGGGATAGCTGGTGGAAACATAGAGGACCAGCGCCTTGAGCAGATTCATTTCGGCGCTGTCCCAGAAGTGGTCGCGTTCCTCGCCGCCGGTATTCTTGATGATGACATCGCAGAAAAGCTGAGCCATCAATTCCTGACCGCCGACCTCCGCAAGACAATTCCATGAATCGGAGGCTGACGGTGTGACCAGATTGAACACACGGACGGTATAGCCCTGATCCCGCAGATATTCGCTGGTCTTTTCATAAAGCTCGGATTTGGGGTCGCAGATCACAAGGCTTGACTTCCGCGCTGCGCATTGGAGAATCATGTTGACGCAAAAGGCTCTTGTCTTCTTGGAGCCGCTGGCACCGTAAACCGCAAGATTCCCGTTAAATCGAGTCTTTGGAGGAATACAAATGACCTGATGATCCAGCTCGCCGAGAATCGTGCCGGAATGCTTGCGAATATCCGGAACAAGATCAAGCACCCCCGCCAACTCCTTGCGGGACAAAAACCCTGCGGTGCCATAGGTTCCCTTGTTGGAATAGACAAGGTTGCGCCGCCGGTCGTATTCGCCGCCTTCGCTATAGCCCATCCGCATGACCATGAGGATCAGCAGCGCCAGCGCACCGATGCAGAGGCCGAGGCCATACAGCCCATACGGAAAGTGGAAAGCTGCCGCAAGGCAGGGAACGAATCCGGCGTCCGGGAATGCGGGAGACGTCCCAAACACGGCGCCGGCCTCCTGCCATGCACGGTAATTGGAAAAAAGCTGCGAGAGGTAGCCGCTCCCGTAGAGCAGCGCCAGCGCAGCGATTGGAATGATAATGAAAAGCTGAATCAGCTTCTTTTTAGGAATAGAGCACGCTCCTTTCAAACTGTTGAAAATCAATGCTTTGCAGCATCACACACTGCCCGCAGATATCCCGCAAGGCTTCTTCCTGGTAATCGAAGCAGATCAATGTCCCCGTTATTCCGTGCAGCTCCAGCGCGGTATCGAAACGCCGGATGCGAGGAAAATCACAGGTGTAGGCGAATAGAACAGGATTCCCCTCGCTGTCAATGGCGTCGTTCTCGACGCGCCAATTTGGTATCCCCTCATGGAGCCCGTCTGCAAGGATTGCATCGAGCGTCCTGCGCTGCTGCGTGTCGCATAAGAGGCGAAGGATCACTTCGCCATAACGGTCATTGGTCAGATAGTAGAAATGCGGAAAGCTTCCATCCAGCAGGAAATAGCTGTGCGCGTCCGGCTGCGTCAGGATAGAAAGTTGTTCCATAGTGGAGCCGAACACGATCCCGGAAATCTCCGCATCGGGCATGACCCCTTCGGTTTGCAGCAGAGCTTTGAACCGCAGTTCAGCCTTGTACTCCCATTTCATCTGCGCTTTGGCGGTGTTATAGGTCAAAAAAATACCGCCATCCGTCAGCAGGATGCCGGTTGCGCGTGAACTTTTGATTTTTGCCCCTTGCGGGCCGATCTCTTTAACCTCTCTGGAGGTGTAATAGGCGGGGATTGCCGCACTTTGGCTGGCAGCGGAAAAAGGAGCCTTTTCCCATGGAAAGGCCGGAATGTCAGCGTTGTGCATGATGGTCAGAATCTCAGCCATCCGGTGAAGCCGGAGCCGTCTGGGAATTTCGCTTTTGAGCTTGTTTGGCTCAGAACTGCCGGTCAGGTAGGCTGAAAACCATTCGGGAGCATCAGCCAACAGCAGCCGTTTGGCTGACGAGGTGAGCCGAAGTCCACGCAGGCCGTCTTTGGAGAAGGTATGCAGCAGTCCATCTCGCCGAAGAGCGGTAACGACACTTTCGAGGTATGCGGAACCACCCGGCAGGTGGCTGATTTGACGGATGGGGTATTCACCGCAGAGGGCGGTTAATGTCAAAAGGAGATAGGGCAGCGTATTTTGAGCTGGCAGCTGCCGGGGCTTTCGAGGCATAAACCGTGCTGCCTCCTTGTACGATATTTTACCGTAGGGCTTTATAGCTTGGGTAATTTTGCGGCCGGAGCGCCTTGAAAAAACGCAGTATTTTCAGCGCTTTCAGGGCGCTTTTTGTACCTTGGAAAATAAGCGCCCATAAAAGGTCAAAAATCCGATATGCTTTTTACACCATTCTGGCGCTCTGCAAGCCAGGCCGGAAACTGCGTGCTGTCCATGAGAAAAAGCCGTGTACAATCCTCTTCGCCCAGCTCCGTGGTGTTGTAGGCGTCGCACAGCAGCCCATTGTCATCCGTCAAGATGAAGGAGGCTGCAACATCCAGAAACTGCTTCAGTTCCAGATTGTCATAATCGCGGATACGGCGCTCTGGCAGCTCCTGCGCATAGATATGGGAAAAGCAGACCACACAATGCTGAAATTGCGGCATGGTGTGGTGGGCGGCGTAATCGGAGAGCGCGGAGGTAAACGGATCCAACAGGAACTCCGTGCTTTGGCGCTGCCTGCGCTTTGGCAGAAGGCACGGGAGCTTGATCTCCAGAATGCCGTCATTGTCGCTGATCTCAATACCCTGCATGGTTTCAGCAGACCGCAGATATTCCTCTTTTTTGATGCTGGTAGTGGCATAGATCAGGTGGCGCAGCCGGCAGGTGATCCGCTCGGCCCGCAGCGCCGCATCCGTGGACAACACCTCGTAGTTGTCGGGATAACGCTGGATATCCGTCGTGTTCATGGCATAGAGCGCATTGTTCAGCCGTTCGATCTCAGCCAGAATAGATGTAATTCTTTGTGATATAATGGCCCTGTTCAAGAAAAAACTCCTTATTCGATTTGATAATACTGCACTTCGCCGCCCGAAGAGACGGTACAGTAGCCGCTGGTGTTTGGTGTGTGGATCTCGGCGATCTGCTCCGGCTGCTCAATCAGAACGATGTATTTGGGCGGAACCTCTTTTACCGTGGAGAGCATTTGGTTGATAAGCTGCTCTTTACCCGGCTCCGCATAAATGATCTCGTAAACTTCACCATCCGCAAAAAAGATGATTTTTGCGGGGTACTCGCTGACAGAGTGATATTCTACCTGCTCCATAAAGTCGGTAAGAACCCAAACGGCCTTTGAAAGCCCGTGATCGATGCTCTCCTCCGCATCAGCGGGAATGCGGTAATACTCGCCGCGCTGCACAATGCGGCCCTGCTTTTGCAGGTAGGACAGCAGATTTCGAATTTTACTTTCCTTGTGCGGATAGAGCTTCAAAAGCTGCATCTCCGTCAGAGCGCGGTACATGGAAACATCCCGCAGGAGGCCGGCGGCTTCCTGCCCATAGATCTGTTCCCTCGTTTTCATTGAAACATCTCCTCGTTATGCGTATTGAAGCCGTATAATCGCCGTATTGCTGTTGGTTGTGGAGCGTTATACGTCTTAAATGCGTATTGTGTACGGATTAGCATGGATGCTGCTTTGGCGCAGCACGCTGAGCAAGCTCGGCCAGCTCCCGGCGATCTGTGGTGATCAATTCCTTTTCCATTTGACTGCACTTGATCTCCACGGCAATATTATTGTTATTTGTGCTGATGAGAGCGCTGCCGCGCTCAAAGTGCGTAATTTCCATCAGCTCGGCTTCAGAAAGGTGAAGAACACCCTGAACACGCTGGGCTTCCTCCTCTTCCAGATTCAGCAGGATCTTCGTTTTGCTGTTGTTGATGATGCCCTTGCCATATTTACCGTCGTCCAGCGCAAAAAAGTCATTGAGGTCCTGTGTGGCGCAGACAAGGCTGCCGCCATAGCCGCGGATCGTCTTGGCAAGCTCCAGAACGGATTCGGCGGCCTGCCGGTTGCTGCTGGCGCCGATGAGCTGCCAGCATTCGTCCACGAAGATGGCTTTTTCCGCCGTGCGGTTCTCTTTGGCCTTGTCCCATACAAAGTCAAGAGCAACAAACATCCCCACCGTCAGCAGATCACCGGTCAGCTCAGAAATATCAAGGACGATGTACTTGTTGTCCAGTGCCACATTGGTTTGCTGATTGAAGGAGCGGGCAGAGCCGTTGACCAGCCGGTTCAGGATGTTGGCAAGGCGCTTTGTTTCCGGAGAGGCGGCGAGAATTTCATACAGGTCTCCCAGGATCGGCATTTCTTTATAGCACCCTGGATTTTTCGGCTGTTCCAGAGAAGCATTGTCATGTGTGATGCCCTTGACCCCGTAGGTGCAGATCATGGCATCATCCAGAAGCTGCCGCTCCTCGTGGGACATGTCCGGAATTAAGAGGCTGAAAAACGTGTGCAGCCGCTGAATTTTGGCTGCCAGCAGAGATTTTTCCGCGCCGGGGCCATCCAGCAGATCGTCCACGGACTTATCTGCCTTGCGGATCTCCATGATGTTGATGCAGTTTTGAGAAGCCGGAGATATGGAGATAAACTGTCCGCCGATGTTGGAACAGGCCCGGTGAAACTCATGCCCTTTGAGCGGCGCGATGATAAAGACCTGAATTCCCTTGCGGCGCATGCGCAGAGCCATCAGCTGAAGCGTAAAGGTTTTTCCGGCTCCGCTGGTTCCGAGAATGGCGATATTGGCATTCTTGTAGACGCGGGAATCGAAGATGTCCACGATGATGAGAGAATTGTTGTGTTTATTGACGCCGAGAAGAATACCGTTGTCATCGCACATCTCATAGCTGGTGAAGGGATAGCAGCTGGCGGCTCCCGTTGTCAGAACATTCCGCTTAGACCGCTCATAGAGCTGGCGCTCCAGAGAAACCAGAGGAAGAGAGGATAAAAAAGCCTGCTCCTGACAAAAGGAACAGGTCTGTACATCCATGTCCTGCGAAAGCAGGAGTTTTTTCATTTCCGCGACCTTCCATTCAAGGTCATCCACGCTGCCGGCTGTGACGGTGATAAGCAGGTTCAGATAATAAAAATCCTCATTGTTGGAAAGACCGTCTTTTAGAAAATAGCCGCTGCGGATCGCACCGTTGAGGTCGTCAAAATCCGTGTTGGTGTCGCTGGTTTCCTTGATTTTGCTGCGGTTGATACGGAGCTGCTGCCCCAGCTTTCTGACCATGCGGTCCTTTGGCTGCCGCGCGAGAAAGACGTCCAGATCGATCCCGTCGCCGGCGTTGACCAAAAGGCTGAGCCAACCGGCGGGAACGCGCGCTTTATAACCATCTGATGGGACAAGAAGATAGGCATAATACAGCCCATCTACACAGAGGTAGTTTCCATGGGTAAGGTCGATGCTGTCAGGGGCATAGAATTCATTGACGGGAATTGCGTTGATGTCCCGTCCGGAGGCCATGTAGTCCGCCAGAACGGACTTCACCCGCTGATAGAACGGCTCACTGCTGGCCCTGCGGCAGAGAATGTTATAAAGGATCTCCGCCGTGGCGTCGTCCTCGTTCTCATGGGAAATGACCTCGTTGCCGCACTGCCGCAGATAATTTGCCGCCGTGCGTGCGGCCGTTTGTAGGGAAGCGATTGCATCCTCTTCCTCATGGCCGCGTTTGGTGCCGGGCAGCGGCTCATACTCGAAAACAAGGAAAAAGCGCCTTGTGATTGCCTCACGGGAGCCAAGCTGCCGAATGAGCTTCAGGTAGTCTTCCTGCAGGACACGGCAGCGCGGATCCTGCTCATGCTCCAGCTCCCTGCGGACAGTATCCAGATGCCGGTTAATGTCCGCACGCTTTGTCAATGCCTTGAATTGCACCTTGACCGGGGCAATTTTCAGATAGGAAATGAAGGAGTAAATGATGCTGCGCTGCTCTCTCGCGCTGCGCAGCAGGAAGTTGACGGGAACCACCTCTACAACCTTGACATAGCGGTGATCTCTTGTATAAATGACGCCGTGCTCAATCTTCTCGATAGGGATATAGTCCGCCAGGGCATTGAGCGGCTGAACGGCTTCTTCCTCCTGCAAGAAGGTCTTGAACTGCGTCACGCTGCGCTGCTTCAGATCAACAGAAAATCGGCTGCGGCTTTTGGGGTGCGGAGGATCTTCTGCTTCGCAGTCGCTTTTCCGCTGCTGCGCCCAGCTGGGCAGCAGCGTTTTTCCGTTTTTGCCGCCCTGCGTCCCATCGCGTGAAAGGATTCTGCGGTTGTGCAGAAAGCAAAAGAACAGGCGGATAAAAGCGGACAGGCTCATGCCGGATACGCCAATCAAAGCGAGAAGCACCAGCGGAAGAGCTGTCAGGCATAAAATCACGACGCGGACGGTGAGGGAAAACGGAAGGTGCAAAACCGGCACACCAACCGCGAGGCCAAGGATAACCGCCTCAACCGTATTGCGGGTTTTCAAAAGCCCGCCGAAGAGTGTACCGCCCTCCATAAAGTTGGGAGGGATCACATAAACCTCAAATTCTTCCGGTTTCATAGACAGCCTCCCTTACATCCGGTCTTTCCGCTTCGGCGGATCGGGCATCTTCTTGACGATCTCCTTATGATAGTCGATTTCACCGTCCGGTGCGGTAAATGGCTTCTTGATTACAGTATCAACAGCATACTGCTTGTACCATTGGGCGCCATCGGCAGAGAAGACTTTCTGGTGTTCACCGTCCGGCGCGGCATATTGCCCGGTATGGTACATTCCAAAGGAAATGCCCTCCGGATGCTCCGGAGAATACTCTGTGCCGGTGATGCGCCCGCCGCCGATCTCAATGTTGGAATAGGATATTTGCGGCGCGGCGTCTCCCTGAGCAGTAATGCCTATGTAGGAGGACAACGCCTGTGACGCAAACTCTCCGGTGATGGAGCCGGTGGAGTGCAGGTCTCCGGCTGCGACCATACCGATCACATCGTTGGCAAAACGTCCGCCCTCCAGCATGGAATTGGTAAAAATACGCCCGCCGAGGCCAACGGAATGCTGCGACTCCCTGCGGAGTGAGGAAACCGAGGCAGTTCGGGTACTGGAAGCGACTTGCTGATGGGTCACGCCCATCTGCGACTTTTGAGAAGCGCTTTCGCTGCGCGTCTGCTTTGCCTGATGAACAACGCTTGACGCCTGCCGCTCGGCATTTACAGTACGCTCCGTGGCCTGATGCGCGGCGGACATGGTGGAGGAAGACGCTTTCTGTGTTGTTTGCGTCGCAGTTCTTACGGCGTCATTGGTGATTTTCCGACTGACAACGCCGGCCAGACCACCTTGCAGAAAGCCGGAAGATCCGGATGCGGTGGCGCCTGCGCGGCTGGAGGCTCTGTCGGCAAAGTTCCCGACAACTTTTCCAGCCATGCCGGCAGCGAGGGAGACACCCTTGAATGCCACCATCGCCTCACCCAGCATGGAACCGCCGGTATGCCCCACGTTGACGCCGATGCTTGCCATGAAGCTGTCGATTTTCTGCGAGACTTTGAGAAAACCAACCGCGCAGAGAAACCAGACCAGGACATTTCCCGTCACGGCCTCGCGGCTGGAACTGCTGACTGCGGCTTCGACATCGCTTTCCTCCAGAGCAAACGCAGGTACCGCCAAGGTGAGCGCAAGCAAAAGAACGGTGCCCAGCAGCGGAATGATTCTATGATATTTCTTCGTGGTAATGACCTCCTACATGGAAAGCGGATTTGAGATGAATGTGCCGACCATCGTGATAAACAGCCGAAGACACCATGCGTTCATCAGCAGCAGGAATATCTGCCCGCCGAACATCCGGCACCAGCTCTTAAAAATATTTGCGGTGGATTGCGATGCGCCCATGGCAAAGGCTACCGGTGCGGTATAGACCAGGACGCCCAGCAGTACATACCGTTCTGCCGCTTCAAACAGCAGCTTAATGTAGTTCCACGCAAGAATCAGTGTCAGAATCAGAACGATCAGCGCAACACCGCCGTTGGCACAGACGCCGATGATGGTCAGCAGAACAGAATTGAAGCTGGCAAAGTCCAAAGAAGGAAGCTCTGAGGACAGTATCCACGCATAAGGCGTTCCGCCTATCGCCAGCGCAATGTTTACGATTTCATCTGCATAGTACGCAAGCACAATGAACAGAATCGCCTTGGCGGTCAGCTTGACCGGATCCTCTGCGTCCACGCCCAAGCCCAGTCCGTAGTTCTTGAACAGATTCCAGACCCAGCCCAACAGGATCAGCCCGATGGCAAGTGCCACCAGAAGGCTATACATGGTTTCCGCTGCGGGAAAATATCGCAGAAATGTGTTCATGTCACAGCCCAATGCCCCCAAAACAGAGGTGTTGATCATATCCAGACCGTACATGATCTGCTCCGCGATCCACTCTACAATACCGTCTAAAATTCCCATAGCTTTTACGGGGCGGTCCACTGCCCGCCGCTGAAGAAGGGCGTAACATAGCTCATAATGAAGCCGAGACCGTTCAAAACAGCCCATGTGATGATGATTCGCTTGAGCCAAGCCCGGCTTTCATCGACGGTTCGGCCGCTGCGGGAGAAATTCATCATCAGCAGTGCGACTGCGGCCGTAACGATGGCTGCAATCGTGGAGATGCCGAGGATCTGCGTATAGACATCCCGCATGATCTCATTGGCCTTCTCCCACACGGTTGCGGCAGAGGCCGGCTGACAGAGAGAAGCGGATAGCGTGGCGGTCAGAAACGCCGCATACAGCCAACGGCCGATATTGCCACGCGGCTTTTTCCCAATACGGGGAGACGGACACTTGTGCTTCAAAAGCATTACCTCCTTGTGTTGCCCAAAAGCAGGAAACAGCACCCAGCGAAAGCCGGATGCTGTTTCATTGACCGCAGAAGGGCATAAAAAAAGACGCACATCAAAAATGGCGTCCTCCTGCGGCTGCTTTTGGTTTGTTTATAGTTTTGAGCATACTTAGTTTAACATACGGCGATTTTGCGTTCAATAGCAAAACCCTTCCAATTTCCTCCCAATTCTCTTTCAAAATACTCTCACACATCTGGCGGGAAAAAGCAGTCCAGCGTTTTCAAAGTGTCCTGCGCGGAAAATCCCCAAAGGACAGAGCTTAACGCTTCCACGGCAGCTTTGCGCAGGCGGTAGTAGGTGCTGAAGCTAATGTCCCTGATATGCGGGTGGAGCGCTTCAATGATCTCCTCCACATTTTTCAGCTTCTGTGGGGATAAAAATGAGTAATACAAAATCCAGTAGTACACCTCTCCGCTCTGGTGGTGCGTGCGGAGAAGGTTGACGGAATTTTCAAGCAGGGTCAGCATTTTGTAGCTGCGCTCAATGCACCTGGCATGATTTTCGATGTCCGTGCCGCCGAGATCCGCGCCTGCCATATAGATGGACTCCAAAAAATCTTCAATGCTGCAATCATAATCAATGCGAAACTGATTTTTGACCTGTCGGATAGACAGTTCCAGGCTCCATGTTACATCTCGATATTTTTTGAGCAGTCTCCATGTATCGTGATAGCGGGCATCCTCTTCCGGCCGTTTTTCATACATCTTTCCTGACATTGTCGCACGCTCCTTCCGCTTCAGCATTTGGGATGATCGTCATTTCAAACCGATACAACGGACTGCCGGCGCCGCAGCAGATCGCAAGTCCCGCTGAGATAGTGCCTTTCTCTATTCCTACCGTGCAGTCGTCGGATAATGGATATAACATATATTTGGATTTTGGGCATGAAAGGCAGGAAATGCCTTGCGCTTCAAGGGTTCGCAGCACTTTCCGAACGAAGTACAGCATGTGAGGTTTTGAAACGCTGGGAAGCTCTGTTGAAACGCAGATCTGCTCATCAGAAATTGAGCCGGACTCTGGCGAAATGGTATCTGGCACAGATACGCGAAGGTTCAGACACATAGCAACCTCCTCTTTGTCTATCATGACATCCGAAATTTGGAACATGGTTGAGAGATAATTCTTTAGGTAAATTACCGTTCCGCTGCGGCCTGGGAAAGTCAGCAGAGAAAGATAATCAAAATCGGCCAGTTTTTTGAGCAGCCGCCCCACGCTGGAACGGGAGATTCCCCAGCGCGCGGATAATTCGCTGTAATTGACGAGCGGATTCCCTGTGCCGTTTCTGAAATACACAACTGGCCCGATCTCAGAGCCGCGTACTTGCTGATCCTTATAAATCGCAGAGATCCAAAGATCCAGAATGACATCCATCTCGGATGCGCGTCCCGCGGAGATCAACTCCGTTGCCGTTGAAACAGGAATGAAGAAAAAACCGGAATCTTTTTGACATGGGCTGTTATAATCGAGCGCGGTGTTATTGCGCCGCCAGTCCGTAATGGAGAACTTTACGATATGCCCGCGGCCGAGGCGGGTAAATGTAATGAGCTGCCGATCCTGCAAAGATTTTAGAATTGCAAATGCCTGATAATGGAAACGGACACGAAACCATTCTGCAACATCGGTGATGGAGCAAACCCATTCACCAGGATAGACCGTATATGAAATTCCATCTATGCGTCGGTAAGAGGTTCTGAAGTTGGCATAGGAGCAAAGAACGACATAATAAAAAAGACCGGAGCATCCGCCTGTGCGAATGCTCCGGTCTGCAATCAGAGTTTGCATAAATTCTCGATAAATTCGGCATCGTGGATAATCTACAACCTGCCTGAGTTCAAGCTGATAGTCTGCCATGGGTGGCCTCCTTTGCTAAGCATGATTGCTTTTGCATACATGATGTGATATGCTTTTTTTGCCATTAGAATAAGTGACGGATTCGAACACGCGCAAGGAAAATCTGCCTCATTTTTTGCTAATGGCCTGCTAATTTGCAGTTTGAAATATCGCAGCTAATTTCTTGCTAACGATTACTTTGGTTATAAAAGGCTCTGAGAGTTGACTGTATTGCACAATAGGAGATATGGATAATAGCCGCAGCATGGTCGAAATGCACAGCGGTATATGTGAGGACATCGCAGGCAATTCGACAAACATATCTCCTAAGCCCGAGGCCCCCGGTTCGAGCCCGGGCAGGCGCACCAAAAACGCTGTAATCTCAAGGGATTGCGGCGTTTTTCCTTTTTGAAAATCAACATAGGATATACCGAAAAGGGACGCACTGCCTGCAACCGGCGGCAGGCCAAATGTACCCGTTTTTTAAGATTTCTGTTATTTAAAATGGCTATTTCATTGACTTTTGTGGCCACAAAAACGTATAATGATAGCGTTTTATTTTTATGTTTTCACGAAAGGTAAAATAGATGCGTATGAAAGGGAGACCTACCGACGCAATAAAGGACACTACTGTAAAAGTGCGTCTTGATGATCATACAAGAAAAATGCTTGCGTATTGTGTTGAAGCTATGAACTTATCGAAATCAGAATTAATTCGGCTTTGCATCGCGAAAGAATATAAAGAACTGTTGGAGGATTCTCTCAAATGAGGTTTATTGGGTGTAAAGCGCTCCTTCTTGACAACATCAAGAGCGTAATTGACGAAAATGCCCCTGATGCAAAGAGCTTTTGCGATATCTTTTCAGGTACGGCTACGGTTGCGAGATATTTCAAGCAATGGTATGAGGTCACGTCTAACGACTTGCTCTACTTTTCATACGTTCTGCAAAGAGGAACGGTGGCAGTTGATTGCTTGCCAACGTATGAAATTTTACAAGAGAATACCGGAATTTCCGACCCTGTTGCTTATTTTAACGGATTGTCTCTTGAGCAGATGGAACGTCTTCCTCCCGAACGAAGATTCTTCCAGAATACGTATGCTCCTATCGGCGGAAGAATGTATATCAACGATGAAAACGCTCTCAGAATTGATTTCGCACGAAACATCACTGAAGACTGGAGGAAGGTCGGTTTTCTCTCGGATGACGAATACTATTATCTGGTTGCCTGCATTGTCGAGGGGATTCCTTTTGTAAGCAACATTTCCGGAACTTACGGGGCGTTTCATAAAGAATGGGAGCGCCGTTCTTACAAAAAGTACGAGCTGCTTCGCCTGCCGATCTGCACAAACGGGAAGAACAACACCTGTTTTAACGGCAACGGCGCAGATGTCCTGAAAGAGATCTCCGGCGATATCCTGTATATCGATCCACCCTATAACGAACGACAGTATCTGCCGAACTACCATGTTTTAGAAACGGCAGCCAAGTATGACTTTCCGGAAGTACGCGGTATCACGGCCCAAAGGGCATACGAGAATAACAAATCCGATTTTTGTTCTAAGGCAAAGGTCGTCGGCGCCTTTGAAGAGCTAATCGCAAATGCCAGATTTAACCACATCATTCTCAGTTACAGCACCGATGGATTGATGTCGGTGGAAGAGATTGAGAGAACAATGAAGAAGTACGGTGATCCGAACTCTTTCAAAATCTACTGGATCCCGTATAGGCGTTATAAAAGTCGAAGCACAGAAACGAAAGAAGAGAAGCTGAAGGAAATGCTTGTATACATTCGAAAGGATTAAGAATGGATTCATACATTAAAAGCCCTATGAATTATACAGGGGGAAAATACAAAATACTGAACGATATCATTCCAAGCTTCCCTTCCGGCATCAAGAATTTCGTGGATCTGTTTGCCGGCGGATTGAATGTAGGAATCAATGTCAATGCTGATACTATTTACGCGAATGATCAGATCTCGTACATTATCGATCTCTATAAGTTGTTTCAAGATACCAGCACAGATGACTTGGTTGCATCAATAAAAGCGAGGATTGAAGAGTACCAGTTGTCGCAAGAGAATCAAGAGGGCTATCTCGAACTCAGGAAAAAATATAACGAGACAGGGGGGCCGCTGGATCTGTTTGTCCTGACTTGCTATGCGTTTAATCATCAGATCCGTTTCAACAGCAAGCATCAGTTTAATACGCCGTTTGGCAAAGAACGGAGTTCCTTCAATCCTAACATTGAATCAAATTTGATCCGATTTTGTGATGCATTGCATAAGAAAAATATCATCTTATCGACGGGAGATTTTTTGGACTTTGACTTTTCGTTGCTCAGTCGCGGAGATCTGGTGTATTGCGATCCGCCATATCTTATTACCACGGGCTCGTACAACGATGGGAAAAGGGGCTTTAAGGACTGGACCCTCAAGGAGGAACGGGAGTTATTGGCTTTGTTAGATGACCTTGACAGACAGGGCATACTCTTTGCACTCTCAAACGTGTTTCGTCATAAGGGGTTAACCAACGATGTGTTAATCGAATGGAGTAAAAAATATTATGTAACCCACATTGAGAAGTCTTACACAAATTGCAGCTATCATTTCAAGGATCGCGCCGCCAGGACCATGGAAGTCCTTGTTACAAATTATAAATGGGAGGAGACAAGATGCGAGCAACTGAGTCTGATCCCAGAGTGACAGAGTTGTACAATGAGTCGACCCCATTTCTCGATGCATACCCTGACTATGATTTGGCATTGCTTCCGACTTGGGTCAGAGAAAATATCGAAGCGGCTCGAGTATACGGTGGGAGTAAAAGAGGGGTTGTTCTTCCTGATGGCAGAAAGTATCATCTTGATAACAAGTTGAATGATTTGACTGGAAGAGAATGGACTTTCTTCATTAATTCGGTTTTTTCCACACATTATCCCACAAGAGGAGAGGAAGCATACGCGCATCATATAAGGAAGATTCATCCTACGCCAAAACCGCCGCAGTTGATGAGAGACTTAATTCGCTTTTTTTCAAAAGAGGGTGAATTGATATTCGATTTCTTTATGGGGGTTGGCGGCACTCTTTTGGGCGCCGGTCTGTGCAATAGAGTGGCTGCCGGAATTGATTTGAAGCAAGAGTATCTCGATGCATACAAAGCCGCTGCAATGGAATTGGAATTGCCGGTATTTCCCACAGTATGCGGAGATTCTATCGCGATTTTAGATGACAAGTCTTTAATGGATCCCCTGCTTGGAGGCAAGAAGATCAGTCTTGTTCTTATCGACCCGCCTTATGCAAATATGATGAGCAGAGAAAAGACCGGCGCGGACATTTCGGTTTATGGGAAAGCAGCGACTCCGTTTACAGAATCAGATCGTGATTTAGGGAACATGGGGCGTGCGGAGTTTTTAGAGGCATTAAAATGTTCCATCGAGAAAACTCTTCCATATATAAAATTCCGAGGGTATATCGTTGTTTTCATCAAAGATCTTCAGCCGTCAAAGAAAGAAACCAATCTTTTACATGCGGAAGTGATCGACAGAATAAATGAGATTCCTAATGTATATTATAAGGGCATGAAAATATGGTCTGATGAGTCGACAAAACTTTATCCGTATGGATATCCGTTCTGTTTTGTGGCAAACCAAATTCATCAGTATATTTTAGTATTCAGAAAGGAGAAGTGATTGGTCCAATCACTTCTCCTTTTTTGGGTGAACAGGGTGATTACATGAATTGGGGGAAAGCGCACGGGGATATTACCACTCCAGTTCCGGCGAAAGCATCCCGGATACACTGAGGAGCCTTTTCGCTGATAAGGATATGACCGTCGTCCGCTAAGTAGAATAGGACTTTTTCATGGGGGATTCGCTTGCAGTTGCCGCCAAAGATGCTTACACAGCGTATGATTTCAGCGCCTTTGTATTCAGGGCAAATGTATTCCTGTTCAATGCTGTCATAGTCCTCAATTTCTGCAATCCCGCGATCCATGGTTGAAAGCATTTTTCCCTCTACCAAAAGAATGACATTGGTCTTCTCATCATAGAGAACAACATCTGGAAGGTACAGATTTACTCCATTCTTATCCTTTTTAGGCAGTGTAACAAGTCCGCCCTTTTTGGTTCGAAAATAACCTCTCTCGCAGCCTGCATGGTTTTCATATACACAATACATCCCATGGTATATAGTTTGTATATGCAAAAGAATATCTGCCATTTTTTCGGAATGCTTCTCATAATGCCAGTACAGCTCCGGCATAGTGACGTTTTCCGGCATCTGAATACCATCTAATCTCATTCCCAAGAGGCTGCATATATACAGGAATTTATTCTTCCCCTTCGTACGGTCAACATATTCCTGTGTCACTCCATGCAGCGTGACAACAATATCCTTGTCCCAGCCCAGTTTGCGAATGCAGCCAGAGATCATTGAAAGAGCGCCAATATTCGGATCATGACCGATATTGCCTGCACCTGCCGGCTTTGCCAAACGGCCGGAAATCTCTATTCTGTCAGAATACTTGGTGATCGCAATGGGAACATTACCTGCGGGCGGGCGGCGCATGCCTGCTTTAAATTCAATCAGCTCATCGAGGGTTTTGAAGGGTTTGAACCATTTCGAAATATCCTTTCCAACGATGGTTACGCCTAAGGTGAGCAAAATATTTGTGCCGAATACGCTTGTATCAGATGGTTTCTTGCTTTCACGGGCTTCCAATTCATCATTGTAAAGCATATACAGTTTGACATCTTGATAGTATGGCGTGATGTAAACAAACTTTGATCCTCGCTGATAAACGCCGGTATTTCTGGACTCATCATCGCTGGTCTTGGTTTCTTCGATAGCCATAATAAGATGGTCGCTATTTCTTCCCTCTGCCGGAGCCCTTTCCTGTTTAAACAGCAGAAAATCTAAGAAGCTTGAGTTTCCGCTGACGGTCTTTATGAAAATCGTATCGGCCTTCGAAACCTTCAATCCTTCTACTTCATATACAAACTGAAAAACGCCGTCCTTGATATGCGGCAGTATTTTTATTTCGTTATGCAAGGTAATACGATCGTCAAAATCCTTGCAGTACATTTTTATAATTTGCAGCACGACCGATGGTTTCGGACGTTCTTCTGTGAGCAGCCATAAATGATCCATGAGTTTCCCTCCTTGATGATATGAGTTGAAAATAGTATACAGGAATGTTATAATTTCATACACCGCATATATGCGGAGCGGAGGTTTTTATGAATATCGGGAAAAGGCTAAAAGCCTATCGAGAGTATCACCAATTAACACAGGAAGATCTGGCGACGAAAGCCGGAGTCAATGAAAAATATTATGGAAGAATAGAGCGTAATGAAAGTTGTCCCACTGTCGATAAGTTGGAAAAGATCTGTACTGCTTTGGGAATAGAGCTGTCAGAACTATTCCTATATCACACAAGACACGACGGCCGCGTTTTTTGGTTGGATCAACGTATTGCCAATGCTACCGTTCGTGGACTGCAGAATGACATTGACATTCATTTTAATAGAAATGCTCTTTTGGATGGCTGCGATAACTGTTTGTGGTACAACGGATATATATGCTCCATGAGTTTTGATGAATTCGAGTTATGCATCTATGCTGTGGGGAATATTAAAGGGACGTTATATATAGCCTATCAGGCTGTTTTGGAAGTTAATCGTAATGATATTTCATCGGAGTTAAGAAAATATGTCAACGACGATATCCAGTTATCCGCGATAATTGAATATATGGGATATGACGAAGGTGTGCTTCATGAGCACGAAGGGAATGTGTTTTTCGTCAACGAATCCAATTGGCTAATTGCCCGCTTGGTAAATCATATGACCGGTGAAATCGTTCAGGATGATATCATTCTGGATTCCGGAAGTATTACAGATGTTTTGAACAGTCGAGATGCTTTTTTCGATTATATCTTTGGAACAGAAAATCATTGATCCCATTACTATTGGGGCCAACGCTCAAAATATCCGTCATCGTAAGCCGCCCTTTCTTGACGCATTCCGGATTTTTCTTATGCGAGCCTCCCCGCAGCGCCGTTGACAAGCCCTCCGCTGCCCGATATAATACGTTCCAGCGGCCGTCAACAGGTGCAAATTTACAATTGCTTCGTCGCATTTTCTCCTTATCGCAATGCGCAGCATTTGTAAAAGAGAGTCGCTTTATGGACGTTTCGGATCATACTATGCCGATCATCGGGGAGGTACTTTCTCATGAATCAAGTCGCCATCGTCACCGGCGGAACTTCCGGCATCGGCAAGTCCACCGCCCTCGCCCTGAAGGCCTCCGGCTGCACCGTTTACGAATTTTCCCGCCGCGCGCAGGGCGTGGAGGGGCTGCATCACATCGCAGCAGACGTCACCTCCGAGGACTCCGTCCGCGCTGCCGTAGCGCAGGTCATGGATGCCGAAGGCCGCATTGACATTCTCGTGAACAACGCAGGCTTCGGCATCTCCGGCGCCATTGAGTTCACCTCCACCGCCGATGCCAAGTCCCTCTTCGACGTCAACTTTTTCGGCATGGTGAACATGAACCGCGCCGTGATCCCCATCATGCGGCAGGCCGGTCGCGGCCGGATCGTAAATCTCAGCTCCGTGGCGGCCCCGGTCCCCATTCCCTTTCAGGCGTATTACTCTGCCACCAAGGCTTCCGTCAACGCCTACGCCATGGCGCTTGCCAACGAGCTGCGCCCCTTCGGCATCACCGTCTGCGCCGTCATGCCCGGCGACATCCACACCGGCTTCACCGCCGCGCGGCGCAAGGTCAGCGAGGGCGACGACATTTACGGCGGCCGCATTTCCCGCTCGGTCGCGCGCATGGAGCACGACGAGCAGACCGGCATGGATCCCGCCAAGGCGGGCGCTTACATTGCCAAGGTCGCGCTCAGGGAGTGCTCGCACCACCCGCTCTACGCCATCCGCGCAGACTACAAGTTTTTCGTTTTTCTCTCCAAGATCCTTCCGGCGCAGGCGCTCAACCGCCTGATCTACGCCATCTACGCCAAATGACCGCCGCAGGATCTCCCGCGCAGAACGCACACGAGGCAGGAACCGACAGGGTTCCTGCCTCGTTTTTTCTCCGTCGGGCAAGACCGCGCGACCGGCTGCCATTAGATTTTTATTGACAAGCAGATTTCTCCGGACTATAATGCTTCAAAAATGAACAATCTAAAAAAGGAGGAATTTGCCGTATGAATTTCAGCATTGCGATCTCCAAAAAGATCGCGCTCGCTTACAGCGCCGTGTGCAAGCCCCTTTGCAGGCAATTGGAGCTGCCGCAGACGGCCTTTGACATTCTGATGTTTCTCGGCAACAACCCGGACTACAAAACCGCCAGTGAGATTGTCGAGATCCGGCACATCAAGGCGAATCTCGTTTCCGTCAATGTCGATCGGCTCGTGCGGGAAGGGTATCTGACGCGGCGAGGAGTGGAGGGCGACCGCCGGAAGACAGAGCTTCTCTGCACCGAGAAAGCGCAGCCCATCATCGCCCGGGGGCGGCAGCTGCAAAACGCCTTTTCTGAAAGGCTGTTTGCCGGTATGGACAAGGAAGCGCGCCGCGCTTTTTCGGAGGCGATGCACCTCATCGAGCATAACCTGAACGAGCTATTGGAGGCAGACGAAGCATGAACATTCCGCTGACCGTTCTGGTCACATTTTTTGCCGGCATGGGCGCGGGACTCGGCACCGGCTTTGCCGGTATGAGCGCCGCCGCAGTCATCAGCCCCATGCTAATCACCTTTCTGGGCATCGAGCCCTACATGGCGGTAGGCATTGCGCTGTCGTCCGACGTGCTTGCCAGCGCCGTTTCGGCCTACACCTATCACAAAAACAAGAATCTGGACATCAAAAACGGCCTTATCATGATGGCGAGTGTGCTGACCTTCACGGTGGTCGGAAGCTACGCGGCAAGCCTGATCCCCTCGGCAACGATGGGCAGCTTTTCCGTTTTTATGACCTTCCTGCTCGGCATCAAATTCATTCTTCGCCCCGTGATGACCACGAAGGAGGCGATGGCGCAGACCTGCGCGAAAAAGCGCGCGATCCAGTCGATCGTCTGCGGCGTTCTCATCGGCCTGATCTGCGGCTTTATCGGCGCGGGCGGCGGCATGATGATGCTGCTCATCCTCACAAGCGTGATGGGCTACGAGCTGAAAACCGCCGTGGGTACGAGCGTCTTTATCATGACCTTCACCGCGCTGACGGGCGCTGTCTCCCACTTTGCCATCGGCGGCATGCCGGACACGCTGACATGGGTGCTGTGCATCGTTTTTACGCTGCTGTGGGCGCGGCTCGCCGCCGTTTTTGCCAACAAGGCGCAGCCCAAAACGCTCAACCGCGCCACCGGCGTGGTGCTCGTGGTGCTTGGCATCGTCGTCATGGGCTTTCAGATGCTCAGCTGAGAGATGCGTTTCCCTTCCCAACAGAAAAGCAAGCGAGTCGCCCCTTCTTGATAAGAAGGAGCGACTCGCCATCTTTTCCCCGCCATCAAGACGGGGTGTATTTTCATTTCAGGACACTTTCCTTAAGCCTTTCCAGATCCGCCGCGTCGGGATGCGGCAGGGCGCGGTCAAAATTCTCGATCAGCGCATCAAGATTGGCCGGGTGCTCCGGCTGCGCCTTCATCTTGAGATACCGCTCCTTTACCGCCTGCGGCATCTTGCCCTGGCACATGTATTCCCCCACGATGGTATTGCTTGCGTCGACAGACTCCCTGACGCGATCGAGCACCTTGCGGAAATATGCCTCGCTGATGCCGAAGCCCGCTGTGCCGAAGAGAAAGAGCTTCTTATTCCTCAGTTTTTGCAGCAGCGCCAGCGTGGCGCTGTCCGCATTCCCCTTATCCGTCCAGAATCCGACATAAAGCAGCTGCGAATCCGTCGGCGCGTTCTCGCTCGTGCCGAAATAATCGCAGGCGTCCTTTGGCAGCGTCTCGCGCAGCGCGTCGGCAAGCAATTTCGTGTTGCCCGTCACGCTGCTGAATATGATCGAATATCGTTCCTGATCCATATGATGACCTCACTTTCTACCAGAGTATAGCACGAAGTGCCGGCAGCTTCAATCACTCTCCGCGTTTCCGCCGCCCGTCTGTCCATCGCAGCGATGCCTTCTTCAGCAGGGAAAGCGAACCGCCATCGTCGTGCCTTCTTCCGTGCTTTTTTCCACCAGCACCTCGCCGCCGTGGAGCCTCGCGATCTCCCACACCAGCGACAGCCCCAGCCCCACGCCGCCGTATGCGCGGCTGCGGGACTTATCCACCCGGAAGAAGGGCTGGAAGATGCTGCGGCGGTATTCCTCCGGTATGCCGCATCCGCTGTCCGCAACGCGGACAACGATCTGCGTTTCCTCTTCCGCTATGGAGATGCGCACCGTCCCGTTCGGGCGGTTGTAGCGAATGGCATTCTCGGTCAGATTGAACAGCAGCCGGTAGATGAGCGTGTCGCTGCCGGTCATCACGCCGTCGCCGTCGCAGACAAGGGCGATGCCCTTTTTCTCCGCCAGCGGCGCAAGGTCGGTCAAGATCTCCTCCGCCATCGGGCCAAGCTCGATCCGGTCGGTGCAGGGCACGGAGCGAAGCTCGCTCATTTCGAGCAGGGTCTTTGTCATCTGCGTCATTCGCTCCGTCTGCTCGCGCAAAAGGCGGATAAGATCCGCCGTCTCCGGCCGCGCGTCAGGGTGCTCGGCGGAAAACAGTTCCAGCTGCGCCTGCATCAGCGCAAGCGGCGTGCGCAGCTCGTGCGCGGCATTTCCGGTGAACTGCCGCTGGGCGCTGAAGCCCTCGTCCAGTCGATCCAGCATCTCATTGAAAGAGGCGCTGAACTGCCGGAACTCCGGCAGCACCTCCTCGGTGATCTTCATATCCGCGAGATTGTTCGGCTGCACCTGTTCCACCTGTGCGACAAAGGAGCGCAGCGGTCTGAGTGCGCGCCCGCTGACAAAATACGCAAGGATCCCCCCGAGCAGCGTCACCGCCGCCGTGATGTACCAGTTGGTGGTGCGGAAGCGCCCCTGCGCCCCATCAACGACGATGGTCAACTCCTCGTTGGGTGCTATGAGCTGCGGGTCAAAGCTCACCGTGCCTTCCTCATTCAGGATCACCGTGCCACCACCCTGTAAGCTGTCCGCAATGGTATCCATATAGTACACACCGGAGGAGCACAGCAGCAAATTCATGGCCACGCAGGTCACGCCGATGAGAAGTGCCGTCATCAGCGTGATGCGCCATTGCAGTGACAGTTTTCTCATGCCTCTTCTTCCTCCATCATATACCCCTCGCCGATGCGGTTGCGCACGGGGTCATAACCAAGCGCCGCGCGCAGCTTTTTCCGCAGGGCGGAAATATGCACCCGGATCGAGTTGCTGAAATTATCCACGCTGTTGTCCCACACATGCTCAAGTAGCTCCTCCTGGCTGACAGGACGTCCCCGGTGGAGCATCAGGTATTCGAGGATCCCCGTCTCCTTCCGCGTCAGCGTCAGCGTCTGGCCGCCCGCCGCGGCAGTGCGCGACCTTGTATCAAAGGAGAGCGCCCCGCAGGAGAGCACCACGTCATTCTGCGTGAACTGCCGGAGCGTCAGGCTGCGGATGCGCGCCTCCAGCTCTTCCAGATGAAAAGGCTTTGCAAGATAGTCGTTGGCGCCGGCGTCCAGCCCCGCCACCTTGTCGGCGACCTCGCTGCGCGCCGAGAGGATCAGCACCTTTGTGTTCCGGTCGGTCTGGCGCAGGGTGCGCAGCACCGTCATGCCGTCCGCCCCCGGCAGGTTCAGGTCGAGCAGCACAAGGTCGTATCGCTCCGAGCCGAGCAGCGCAATGGCCGCATCTCCGTCATAGCAGGGGTCCACGCTGTAGGCAAGGCGGCGCAGACTGCGAACGATGGTCTGGCAAAGCTCGCGCTCATCTTCAACAACAAGAATACGCATAAAAACCTCCGGCATTGTGATCTGATGCGCCTATTATAGCACAGGGACATAAGATTTCTGTTAAATTTCTGTTCTTAACAAAGATCTTAACTCCCCTGTGCTACAATGAGGCCAACGTGAAAGGAGTGAGCAAATTGTTGCGATCGAAAAAAGCCATCGCTCGGGCGGCACTGCTCGTTGCCGGGGCGGCGATGCTTTGCTACGGCGCCATGCGCGGCGAGGCGGCAACGGTGCTGAGCAAGGCCATCAAATTATGTCTGGAGTGTGTGGGTATTGGATAAAAAGATTTCGGGCGCGTCGCGCCTTCTTGCCCGCTTCCGCGGGTGGATCCAGGCAGGGGCGGCACTGCTTACCAACATACATCTGCCGAACTTTCTCAAAGGCAAGCTGTATCAGGGCGCGGGAAAAACCGTCTGCGTGCCGGGGCTCAACTGCTACTCCTGCCCCGCGGCGTCTGGCGCCTGCCCCATCGGCGCGTTTCAGGCGGTCGTAGGGTCGTCAAAGTTCAGCTTTTCTTATTATATCACAGGATTTCTCATTTTGCTGGGCGTTTTGCTGGGGCGCTTCATCTGCGGCTTCCTCTGCCCCTTCGGCTGGCTGCAGGAGCTGCTGCACAAGATCCCCACGAAAAAGTTTTCCACCAAGAAGCTCAAGCCCCTGACTTATCTGAAATACGCAGTATTGCTGGTGATGGTCGTTCTGCTGCCGGTACTGGTGGTGAACGACGTGGGCATGGGCAACCCCTTCTTCTGCAAGTATCTCTGCCCGCAGGGCGTGCTGGAGGGGGCGATTCCCCTCTCTCTTGCCAACTCCGGCATCCGGGCGGCGCTCGGCAAGCTCTTCACCTGGAAGCTCGGCATCCTGCTGACGGTGATCGTGCTGAGCATTCTGTTCTACCGCCCGTTCTGCAAGTGGCTGTGCCCGCTGGGCGCGTTCTACGCGCTGCTCAATAAGGTTTCCCTCTTCCAGATGAAGGTGGATAACGATAAATGCGTCTCCTGCGGCAAATGCGCAAAGGTCTGCAAGATGGACGTGGACGTGACGAAAACGCCCAACCATACCGAGTGTATCCGTTGCGGCATGTGCGTCAATGCCTGTCCGACAGGCGCTGTGCATTTCCGCTACGGCTTTGGAGACGGGAAAGAACCCATGAAAAAAACTATTTTAGAAAAAAACACGGAGGAAACAAAATGAAACTGAAGAAACTGACCGCGCTGCTGCTCGCCGCGCTGATGGTACTGGCGCTGGCGGCCTGCGGTGCAAAGGACGGGAACACGAACACCGATACGGGCGACGGGCCGAAGAATGCTGAGGAGGCCGCCGCCAGATACAGCGCGCTGATGGAGCAGGAAAACGCCATTCTCTCGGAAAACACCGATCTCTGGGAAAAGGTTTTCCTCTCGGCCGATAAGGGCATGACCATGCAGGAGGACGGCAAGAACTACGGTGATTTCCTGCTCGACACCATCGAGGGCGCCAAGGATCAGTTCACCGACGAAGAGCTTACACTGCTGAAGGACGCCGCCTCGAAGATCAGCGACATTGAAAACGAGCTGACCGCGCTGGAGGAAAAGTTCCCCGAGATCGTGAACGAGGACACCGACGGCAACGGCGATATGCAGAAGTTCCCCTCCTTCGAGGGCAAGGATCTGGACGGCAACACGGTCAAGAGCGACGAGCTGTTCGCCGCCAACAGCGTCACCGTGGTGAATTTCTGGTTCACCACTTGCAGCCCCTGCGTGGGTGAGCTGTCCGATCTGGAAGCGCTGAACCAGCAGCTCGCGGAAAAGGGCGGCTCTCTCATCGGTGTCAACGCCTTCACGCTCGACGGCGACGAAACGGCCATCGCCGAGGCGAAGGACGTGCTGGCCAAGAAGGGCGCCACCTATCAGAACGTGTACTTCGGCTCCGGTGGTGAGGCCGGAAAGTTTGTGGAGAACATCTTCGCTTTCCCCACCACCTATGTGGTCGATCGCAACGGCAACATCGTGGGTGACCCCATCGTGGGCGCCGTCACGGAGGAGAAGCAGGCGGAAGCGCTGCAAAAGCTCATCGATCAGGCGATCGCAAACAGCGAGGGCTGAGGCTCCAATTTCAAAACACATCAAAACGGCAGAGGAATGGGACATTGTGCCCGTTCCTCTGCTTTTCCGATTCACCGCAGTAAAGTGCGTCGCCCGCTTCCTCCTTTTGCCCTTGTAAAAAGCACCGCCCTATACTATAATAAATGCCATGTACCCTCGCCGTCAGGAAGTTTCTGAGCATTTTGCGGCCCCGTTCTGCACGAAAAGTAAATACCGGTTTTTGACCGGCCTGCGCCAACAAATTTTAATGTTATAAGGATGTGTTATTTTGTTACTCTCGGGGAAAAGTCTGAAACATGACTTCATCCGTTTTGTCTCCGCCACAATGGCCTCTCAGGTCGTGTTCTCGCTCTACTCCATGGTCGATGGCCTCATGGTCTCGATCGGCGTAAACGAATACGCCATGAGCGCCGTCAACCTCGCCATTCCCTTTACCAACGCGCTTTTTTCCATCGCAGTGCTTTTCGCCGTCGGCTCATCAACCCTCATCGCCATTTTTATTGCGCAGGATAAACGGCATGAGGCCGACACGCTCTTTTCGCAGAACTTCGCCACCCTGCTCATCATCGGTGCGGTCATCACCGCGCTGGTACTGCTCTTCCTGGATCCGTTTGCAAGGCTCCTCGGCGCAGATGAGATCACGCTCGACTATGTCAAGCACTATCTCCTCGGCATCGCGCCGTTCAGCGTGTGCTACCTCGTATCCTACAATCTCGAGGTGCTCGTCAAAACGGACGGCTGCCCGCGCTATGCGCTCTTTACGGTGATCGGAGGGTGCCTGACGAACTGTGTGCTCGACTATATCGCCATCTTCCACCTTGATATGGGTGTGTTCGGTGCGGCAGTCGCCACGGGTATTTCCCAGCTCGTCACCTGTATCTCTTACTTTGTCCACTTCTTCAGCAAAAAGTGCACGTTCCGTCTGCGGAAGTTCCGCTTCGATCCGCGCCTCTACGCGCGCATTCTGCCCATCGGCCTGTCCGATGGCGTGACGGAGCTCTGCACGGGACTGATGATCTTCCTCTTCAACCGCACGGTGCTCAAGTGCATCGGCACGGACGGTGTTGTGACCTATACGGTCATTGCCTATGCCACGACCATCATCATCAATCTGATGGTCGGCGTGTCGCAGGGCACGCAGCCGCTCGTGAGCTACCAGTACGGCAAGGAGGACTATACTTCCTGCCGCAAGCTCCTGCGCTACGCGCTCACGACCGTGTGTGAGCTTGCGCCGGTGCTGTTCGTGCTCATTTTCCTCTTCGCGCCGCAGATCGTGCGCGCCTACCTCTCGCATGCAACGGATGAGTTGATCGCATACTCCATTCAGGCTTTCCGGAAGTACAGCATCTCGTATCTGCTGCTGGGCTTCAACATCGTCATCGGCGGCTTTATGACAGCCAATGAGCGCCCCGTGCCCGCCATCTGCATTTCCGTCGGCCGCGGGCTCGTGCTGCAAAGCGCCGTGCTCTTCGCACTCGCCGTGAGCTTTGGCGGCGACGCGGTGTGGTTCACGCCGATCTTCTCCGAGTTTTTGTGCCTCGTGTTCTCGCTTCGCGCGCTCAAGGCCTATCGCAGGCACCCCGCCGGGAATCGTAAATAGCAAAAAAGGACGCTTTATGCGTCCTTTTTTATTGCCCGTTTTCCGCGCGGTCGATGGACTTTTGCGCATCGAAGCCGTCCGGATAGCGTTTTTGCAGCTTATCGAGGTTGCTTTGCAGAATCTCCTCCAACGGGATCTCCAGCGCTGTGGCCGCCTCTGCAAGGTACCACGCGATATCGCCCAGTTCCTCGGCAAGGTGCGCGCGGTCAAGCGCGTGCCCCTGCGAAAGCCATTTTTTCACGATGTCGATGGCCTCGCCGGATTCGCCGCACAGCCCCATCACACTGTTGAGCAGAACGTCCTTCCACGCAAGCTCCGGGTTGAGCGTCGCCATCGCGCGCTTTTGATAGTCGTTGATCTCCATGGTTTCCCTCCGCAGTCATTTTTCTTTTGCCGCTCTTTTTCGCAGCAGGCGGCGTGTTCAGGCTCCCGCCGGAAGCTCTGCATGACGAAAAGGAACATGTAGATCGTGGCGCAGGGCACGGAAAGCGAGCCGAGCACCGTTCCCTCCGTGTCAAACACTGCCGAGCAGAGCGGAATACCGACAAATCCGTTATTCGGGTAGGCAACGCTGCGGGTGAAAACAAGTGTCTCGTCCTCATTCAGCCCCATGAGCTTGGCGATGGGCTTTGCCAGATAGGTAAACAGGATAAACATCGACAAATACGCCGCGATGATCTTGAGCACCTGTGAAAATGGCATATCGCCGAAGTCGCCGCTCGCCGCGGCGAGCACGTTGCAGGGAAAAAACACGTCCAGCAGCAGCATGGAAAGGAGGTCTGCCCCCTTGCGATCCACTTTGCCCAGCTTTCCCAGCAAAAAGCCGAGCATCATCATTGCCGAGAGAATCAAAACCTGCTGCAAAACCGTCTGTGCCATGTTACCCTACATCGTCCTTTATCCTTGGTTTCATTACTTGAAGTTTTCCCGCGCGTATTTCATCAGTTCCTCGCGGAAATCCGGGTGCGCGATGGCCGCCATGGCCTCAGCTCGCTCGCGCAGACTCTTGCCGGAAAGCTCTGCAATGCCGTACTCAGTCGCAACATACTGGATCATCGTGCGCGGGGCGGAGATCGTGCTGCCGCCGGGGATCGTGGCAAGAATGTTGCTCTTGCGCTCGCCGTCCTTCGTAAGGCGCGAAGAGTTGATGCAGATGAAGCCCTTGCCGTCCTTCGAGCGGTAGGCGCCCTCGAGAAAGTCCATCTGCCCGCCGATGCCCGAGAGCTGGCGCGTAAGCGCGCTCTCGGCGTTCTCCTGCCCCATCAGGTCGAGCTGCACACCGCCGTTGATGCTGATGACGTTGCTGAGCTTCGAGATACGTTCGACCGAGTGAATGTAATCGAGGTCGCCGGGGTGGAAGAGGTCCGGCTCGGCATCGAGCCAGTCGTAAAGCTCCTGCGAGCCCATGGCAAGGTTCCACGCGGAAAGGCCGGTATCGAGCTCCTTGCGGGCGTTCGTCAGCTTGCCCGCCTTGTAAAGCTCAAGGAAGGCATCGGAAATGGTGCCGGTGTGGCAGCCGAGGTCGCGCTTATCGGAC
>ENA-OPDG01000527-OPDG01000527.1-human-gut-metagenome-genome-assembly--contig:-NODE-527-length-33978-cov-6.503081_pt1 | contig 33978 bp, 22 predicted proteins | sample MGYA00241259_ERZ501498 | MGnify/ENA primary metagenome ERZ501498 (study PRJEB25962, sample SAMEA2042582) | human gut metagenome | biome: human gut; feature: human-associated habitat; material: faeces... | reverse complement strand
GCTCCGTGCAGGAGGAGGACTGCGACGGTATGTGCTGGCAGTCCATCGTCAACGAGTACTTCAATGGCCCCGAGGACGCCCGTGAGAAGATCGAGTTCGTCATCTCCACCGAGCCCACCGACGGCGGCATCTACCGCGGTCACCGCGGCCGCATGGAGATCCGCGTGGATATGCACGGCGTCTCCTGCCACGGCTCCGCTCCCGAGCGCGGCGACAACGCCATCCACAAGATGGCCGAGGTCCTTCTCAACGTCCGCGACCTCAACGAGAATCCCGCCGACGGCTCCACCGAGATCAACGGCCTGGTGAAGATGCTGGATCCCAAGTTCAACCCCGACCACTACGAGGATGCCCGTTTCCTGGGCCGCGGCACCTGCACCACCAGCCAGATCTTCTACACCTCCCCCTCCCGCTGCGCCGTGGCGGATAGCTGCTCCATCTCCATCGACCGCCGCATGACCGCCGGCGAGACCTACAAGTCCTGCCTGAAGGAGATCGAGGATCTGCCCGCCTGCAAGAAGTACGCCAAGGATGTGAAGGTGTCCATGTACATGTATGACCGTCCGGCATGGACGGGCCACGTCTACGAGACGGAGTGCTTCTTCCCCACCTGGATCAACAAGGAGACCGCCCCCCACGTGCAGGCTCTGGTGGACGCCCACCACAACCTGTGGGGCGACAAGCGCCTGATGCCCACCGAGCTGGCCGCCTCCAAGCGCGAGGGCCGTCCCCTCACCGATAAGTGGACCTTCTCCACCAACGGCGTGTCCATTCAGGGCCGCTACGGCATCCCCTGCGTGGGCTTCGGCCCCGGCGCCGAGTCTCAGGCACACGCCCCCAACGAGGTGACCTTCAAGCAGGATCTGGTGACCTGCGCCGCCCTGTACGCCGCCGTTCCCGGTCTGTACAAGCCCGAGAACAAGGACGGCTCCGCCACCAGCTTCCGTCAGGAGCTGACCGGCAACGACATCAAGTAAGCATTTCTGTGAAACCACTTATCTTATAAGGAGAATAAAGAAAATGAGCAAGACTGTTGAGCTGGCACGCCATCTGTCCACCCTGAACATCAACAATATGTACAAGACCGATTTCTATTGGACTTGGGACAAGACCGACGATGAGATCGACGCCATCTTCACCGTGGCTGACGCCCTCCGCGACCTGCGCGAGCGCAACAAGAGCACCCGCGTGTTCGATTCCGGTCTGGGCATCTCCATCTTCCGCGACAACTCCACCCGTACCCGCTTCTCCTTCGCCTCCGCCTGCAACCTGCTGGGTCTGGAGGTGCAGGATCTGGACGAGAAGAAGTCCCAGATCGCCCACGGCGAGACCGTCCGTGAGACCGCCAACATGGTGTCCTTCATGGCCGACGTCATCGGCATCCGCGACGATATGTTCATCGGCGAGGGCCACAAGTATCAGAAGACCTTCATGGACGCCGTGAAGGAGGGCTACCGCGACGGTATTCTGGAGCAGCAGCCCACCCTCGTGAACCTGCAGTGCGACGTGGATCACCCCACCCAGTGCATGGCCGATATGCTCCATGTCATCCACTACTTCGGCGGCGTGGAGAACCTGAAGGGCAAGAAGGTCGCTATGACCTGGGCCTACTCCCCCTCCTACGGCAAGCCCCTGTCCGTGCCGCAGGGCGTCATCGGCCTGTTCACCCGTTTCGGCATGGACGTGACGCTGGCTCATCCCGAGGGCTACGACGTGATGCCCGAGGTGGAGGAGGTCGCCCGCAAGAACTGTGAGAAGTACGGCTCCAAGTTCCACAAGACCAACGACATGAAGGAAGCCTTCAAGGATGCCGACATCGTGTATCCCAAGAGCTGGGCGTCCTACGCCGCCATGGAGGAGCGCACCAAGCTGTACGCCGCCGGCGATAAGGACGGCATCGACGCGCTGGAGAAGCGCCTGCTGGCGCAGAACGCCGAGCACAAGGACTGGGCCTGCACCGAGGAGATGATGAAGCTCACCAAGGACGGCAAGGCGCTGTACCTGCACTGCCTGCCCGCCGACATCACCGGTCTGAGCTGCGACGAGGGCGAGGTGGACAACTCCGTGTTCGACCGCTACATCGTGCCTCTGTACAAGCAGGCCTCCTACAAGCCCTACATCATCGCCGCCATGATCTTCATGGCACAGGTGAAGGATCCCGTCAAGGCTCTGATGGAGCTGGACGAGGGCAAGAACAACCGCAAGATCTTCTAAAATACACCACCCGCAGCAGCGGCGGCATCGCCGCCGCTGCTGTCGTTTCCCACACACTACTATGCAGAACAGTGAGGTAATACAGCCATGTCCAAGAGGATCGTCATCGCACTGGGCGGCAACGCGCTGGGCAGCACCGCCGCCCAGCAGCTCCAGCTCGTCACCGAGACTGCCCGCTCTATCGCAGACCTGATCGCCGCCGGCAACGAGGTAGTCGTCGCCCACGGCAACGGCCCGCAGGTGGGCATGATCAATCTGGGTCTCAGCACTGCCGCCGAGTCCGGCGCTATCAAAGCCGATATGCCCTTCCCCGAGTGCGGCGCCATGTCCGAGGGCTACATCGGCTACCATCTCCAGCAGGCCATCGGCAACGAGCTTATGAGCCGCGGCATGGATAAGCCTGTGGCCACCATCGTCACCCAGACCGTGGTGTCCGAGGACGACCCCGCTTTCCGCAACCCCACCAAGCCCGTGGGCGCCTTCTACGACAAGGAGACCGCCGACCGCATCGCCGCCGAGCGGGGCTACACCATGGTGGAGGACGCCGGCCGCGGCTACCGGCAGGTGGTTCCCTCCCCCAAGCCCGTGGATATCGTGGAGAAAGCCTCCATTCAGGCGCTGGTGAACGCCGGTCATGTGGTCATCGCCGTGGGCGGCGGCGGCATCCCCGTCATCCGCCGGGACGGCAGACTCTCCGGCACCCCCGCCGTCATCGACAAGGATTTCGGCAGCGAGCTGCTGGCAGAGCTGCTGGACGCGGATATGCTCATCATCCTCACCGCCGTGGAGAAGGTGGCCATCAACTTCAACAAGCCCGACCAGAGGGGGCTGGACGACCTGACCCCCGACGAGGCCCGCCGGTACATGGACGAGGGGCAGTTTGCCAAGGGCTCCATGCTGCCCAAGGTGGAGGCCGCCGTGAAGTTTGCCGAGTCCAAGCCCGGCCGCACCGCTCTCATCACCCTGCTGGAAAAGGCCAAGGACGGCATCGAGGGCAAGACCGGTACGCGGGTCCACCAGTGACCCCGCGCCGGCAGGTTTTCGGCAGTGAGTAAAACTTTTTCTTATAGCACACATTTTCAGTTGAAATCCAGAACGCTTTCCTGTATAATACTGGCATCCTATTGGTTGTGAATACCGGGCGAACCCCGTTATTCAGACACCCGGCAAATTTACCCTTACTTTCAGCCGCGTGTCACATATTTAAAGGAGGAAAAAAGAATGAAAAAGTTCCTTGCACTGATCATCGCTCTGGTCATGGCACTGAGCCTGGTTGCCTGCGGTGAGCAGAAGCAGCCCGACAACCCCGACGTCCCCGACGACGGCCAGCAGACCGCTACTGTGAAGGTGGGCTTCATCACCCTGCACGATGAGAACTCCACCTACGACCTGAACTTCATCAACGCCGCCAAGGAGGCCATTGCCAATCTGGGCCTCACCGATGCCGACTACATCCTCAAGACCAACGTTCCCGAGGGTCAGGAGTGCTACGAGACTGCCATGAACCTGGTCGATGAGGGCTGCAACATCATCTTCGCCGACAGCTTCGGTCATGAGCCTTACATGATCGACGCCGCCAAGGAGCATCCCGGGGTGCAGTTCTGCCACTCCACCGGCACCCGCGCTCATACTGAGAAGCTGGCTAACTACCACAACGCCTTCGCTTCCATCTATGAGGGCCGTTATCTGGCCGGTGTCGCTGCCGGTCTGAAGCTGAACGAGATGATCGAGGCCGGTAAGTTCACCGCTGACGAGGCCAAGATGGGCTATGTCGGCGCCTTCACCTACGCCGAGGTGGTCTCCGGTTACACCTCCTTCTTCCTGGGCGCTCGCTCCGTCTGCCCCACCGTCACCATGGACGTGACCTTCACCGGCAGCTGGTACGATGAGACTCTGGAGAAGGAAGGCGCAGAGAAGCTGATCCAGGGCGGCTGCAAGCTGATCAGCCAGCACGCTGACTCTCTGGGCGCTCCTACCGCCTGCGAGAACGCCGGTGTGCCCAACGTTTCCTACAACGGCTCCACCAAGGATTCCTGCCCCAACACCTTCATTGTCTCTTCCCGTATCGACTGGGCTCCCTACTATGAGATGTGCATCAAGGCTGTCATGGACGGCACCGAGATCCCCGCTGACTGGACCGGCACCCTGGCCACCGGCTCCGTGGTTCTGACCGATGTGAACGAGACCGCTGCCGCTGCCGGCACCGCCGAGGCCATCGAGGCGGCCAAGGCCAAGCTCGAGACTGGCGAGATCCATGTCTTCGACTGCGCCAACTTCACCACCAAGGTCGATGATAAGGTGAACACCTTCAAGGCCGACTACCTGAAGCTCGATGAGGCCGGTCACATCACCTCCTACATGGCTGACGTCGATACCGACACCGCTTACACCGGTGATACCGAGGTCATCAAGGACGGTTACTTCGCTGAGTCCGAGTTCCGTTCCGCTCCCTACTTCGATCTGCAGATCGACGGCATCAACCTGCTGGATACCGCTATGTAACTTCTCCCCTGCAACTCAAAAAGGTGGACTGCAAAGCAGTCCACCTTTTTTGTTTTCCGCCGCTTCCCGCCGCCGCAGGACCGTTGACGATTTTCACAAGCAAAGCAGCTTATTCTTTGTATAACCTTACATTATTTCTGCTCCCCTGACAAATTTTTTGTTAATTATGATTTACAACCCCCGGCGGATATGGTAGAATAAGCCACATGGAACACAGTCCCGGCGTGCTACGGGGTGTTGCAGCCTTCTGCGCCGAAAGAAAGGATGACAGCCTTGGAAAACAAATGCGCGATCAAAATGGAGAACATCACCAAGCGGTTCGGAAAAGTTGTCGCCAACAACGCGATCAACATGGAGCTGCACGAGGGTGAGATCCTGTCCCTGCTGGGCGAAAACGGCAGCGGCAAGACGACCCTGATGAATATGCTCTCCGGCATCTACTTCCCCGACGAGGGGCAGATCTACATCCACGACCAGCCGGTGACCATCGCGTCTCCCAAGGACGCCTTCGCCCTCGGCATCGGTATGATCCATCAGCACTTCAAGCTGGTGGACCTGTTCACCGCCACGGAGAACATCATTCTGGGTCTGGAGGGCAAGCTGGATCTTGCCAATGCCCGCAAAAAGGTGCAGGACATCTGCGATAAGTACGGCTTTGACATCGACCCCGACATGAAGATCTACGATATGTCCGTCTCCCAGAAGCAGACGGTGGAGATCGTCAAGGTGCTGTACCGCGGCGCGGACATCCTGATTCTGGATGAGCCCACCGCCGTGCTGACGCCGCAGGAGACGGATAAGCTGTTCACCGTCATGCGCAACATGAAGGCCGACGGCAAATCCCTCATTATCATCACCCACAAGCTCCATGAGGTGCTGGAGGTCTCCGACCGCGTGGCAGTGCTGCGTAAGGGTGAGTACATCGGCGACGTGCTGACCAAGGACGCCAATCAGCAGTCCCTGACGGACATGATGGTGGGCCGCAGCGTCAGCCTGAATATCGACCGTCCCGAGCCTAAGAACGTGGCCACCCGCCTGAAGCTGGAGGGGCTCACCGTATTCGATGAGCTGGGCGTCAAGCGGCTGGACAACGTGAGCTTTGAGATCAAGGCCGGCGAGGTGCTGGGCGTGGCCGGCGTGGCCGGCTCCGGACAGCGCGAGCTGCTGGAGTCCATCGCGGGTCTGTACCCCATTGCATCCGGCTCCGTCACCTACTACGCCCCCGACGGCGCCGCGCCGCAGGAGCTGGTGGGCAAGGATCCCATGGACATCCGCAAGGCCGGTATCGCCATGAGCTTCGTGCCGGAGGATCGTCTGGGCATGGGTCTGGTAGGCTCCATGGGCATGACCGGCAACATGATGCTCCGCTCTTGGCGGAAGGGCCACGGCATCTTCCTGGACCGCAAGAATCCCGAGGCGCTGGCACAGCGCATCTGGCAGGAGCTGGAGGTGGTCACCCCCAGCACCAGCTTCCCCGTCCGCCGTATGTCCGGCGGCAACGTGCAGAAGGTGCTGGTGGGCCGCGAGATCGCACAGGAGCCCTCCGTGCTGATGACGGCCTACGCCGTCCGCGGACTGGATATCAATACCTCGTATACGATTTATAACCTGCTGACAGAGCAGAAGATGAAGGGCGTCGCCGTGGTCTACGTCGGTGAGGATCTGGACGTACTGCTGGAGCTGTGCGACCGCATCGTGGTGCTCTGCGGCGGTCAGGTGTCCGGCGTTGTGGACGGACGCACCACCAATAAGATGGAAGTGGGCGCACTGATGACCCGTGCGGGAGGAGGCAAGGCAGATGAATAAAAAAGGTTCTCTTTTCCATATCTCCAAGCGGGATACGCTGCCCCTGCCCAAGGCGCTGCTGATCCGCGGCGGTATTTTGGTGCTGGCGCTGGTCTTCTGCGGCCTCATCACCACCCTGCTGACGGGACAGGATCCCATCGCCGTCTACCGCACCATTCTCAAGGGCGCCTTCGGCTCCCCCCGCCGCATCGGCGTGACCTTCCGCAATGTGGCGGTGCTGCTGGGTATCTCTCTGGCGGTGACTCCCGCCTTCAAGATGCGCTTCTGGAACATCGGTGCCGAGGGTCAGACCATCATCGGCTGCCTCGCCACCACCACCTGCATGATCCTGCTGGGCGGCAAGGTCCCCCATGCGCTGCTGATCGTGATCTCTCTGGTGGCCGCGCTGCTGGCCGGTGCCATCTGGGGCTTCCTGCCCGCCTTCTTCAAGGCCAAGTGGAACACCAACGAGACGCTGTTCACCCTGATGATGAACTACATCGCCATGCAGCTGACCTCCTACTTCATCATCGTGTGGGAGGTGCCTAAGGGCGCCGGTAAGATCGGCATCATCAATCAGGACACCCGCGCCGGCTGGCTGCCGGAGGTCGGCAACGCCTACCTGCTGCCCATCCTCATCGTGGGCCTCATGACGGTGCTGATGTATGTGTACCTGCAATACAGCAAGCACGGCTACGAGATCGCCGTGGTCGGCGAGAGCCAGCGCACCGCCAGCTACGCCGGCATCAAGGTGGATCGGGTCATTATCCGCACTATGGTGCTCTCCGGCGCGCTGTGCGCCATGATGGGCTTCATAATGACCGCCGGTATCGACCATACCCTGACCACCACCATCGTGAACAGCCGCGGCTTTACCGCCGTCATGGTGTCCTGGATGTCCAAGTTCAATCCCTTCATCATGATCGCCTCCTCGCTGCTGCTGGTGACCATGGACCGCGGCGCCAGTGAGGTGGCCAGTACCCTGAGCCTGAACCACTCCTTCGCCGACATCCTCACCGGTATCATTCTGTTCTTCATTATCGCTACCGAGTTCTTCATCACCTATAAGGTCACCCTGCGCAAGAGCAGCAGAAAGGAGGCGTGACGGATGGGCTTCAACTTTGTATCCTTCTTCCCCCGCGCCGTCATGCAGGGTATCCCCCTGCTGTTCGGCAGCACCGGCGAGATCCTGACGGAGAAGTCCGGCAACCTGAACCTCGGTATCCCCGGCATCATGTATGTGGGCGGCATCAGCGGCGTCATCGGCTCGTTCTTCTACGAGCAGTCCGCCGGCGGACAGCTCAACGGCTTCCTGGCCATTATGATCCCCATCCTCTGCTCGCTGCTGGGCTCTCTGCTGATGGGTCTGCTGTACTGCTTCCTCACCGTCACCCTTCGGGCCAACCAGAACGTCACCGGTCTGGCCATGACCACCTTCGGCGTGGGCGTGGGCAACTTCTTCGGCGGCTCCCTCATCAAGCTGACCAACAGCGAGGTACCCTCCATCGCCCTGTCCAAGACCAGCCTGTTCTTCAAGACCACCCTGCCCGGCGCAGACAGCACCGGCTGGTTCGGCCAGCTGTTCCTGTCCTATGGCTTTCTGGCGTATCTGGCTATTCTCATCGCCATCGGCGCCTCCTACTTCCTGAACCGCACCCGTCCCGGCCTGCACCTGCGCGCCGTGGGTGAGAGCGCCTCCACCGCCGACGCCGCCGGTATCAACGTCACCAAGTACAAGTACCTCGCCACCTGCATCGGCTCCATGATCGCAGGTCTGGGCGGTCTGTACTACGTCATGGACTACGCCAACGGCGTCTGGTCCAACAATGCTTTCGGTGACCGCGGCTGGCTGGCCATCGCGCTGGTCATCTTCACCATCTGGCGTCCCAGTGCCAGCATCTGGGCCTCCATCCTGTTCGGCGGCCTGTACATCCTGAACATCTACCTGCCCACCGGCACCCAGATGGCGGTGAAGGAGCTGTACAAGATGCTGCCCTACGCCATCACACTGGTGGTGCTGATCATCGTGTCCCTGCGTAAGAAGCGGGAGGATCAGCCCCCTGCGTCCCTCGGTCTCTCCTACTTCCGCGAGGAACGCTGACTGTATCTCAAAAAAAGAGTGGGCCGCTTGCGGCCTGCTCTTTTTTCCTACCCATCACTATCTGCCAAGGAGGAATCGCCATGTCCACCCTGCTGATCCGGCACATCGCCCAACTCGTCACCTGCGACGACCGCGACCGCATCCTGCAAAACGCCGACCTCTACTGCGAGGACGGCTTCATCAAGACCATCGGCCACGATCTGGATGTCCCCGCCGACCGCGTCATCGACGGCAGCCATATGTTCTGCTATCCCGGCCTTGTCAACACCCACCACCACCTGTATCAGGTGTTCTCCCGCAACCTGCCGCAGGTACAGAACATGGAGCTGTTCGACTGGCTGCGCACCCTGTATGAGATCTGGAAAAATCTGGACGCCGACGTCATCCGCCTGTCCAGCCTCACCGGCATGGGCGAGCTGATGAAGCACGGCTGCACCACCTGCTTCGACCACCACTACGTCTTTCCCGCCGGCAGCGGCGACCTGCTGGGGGCGCAATTCGCCGCCGCCGATGAGTTGGGTATCCGAATGTACGCCAGCCGGGGCAGCATGGATCTGAGCAAGAAGGACGGCGGCCTGCCGCCGGACAGCGTGGTGCAGACGGTGGACGAGATCCTGCGCGACAGCGTCCACGCCATCGAAACCTACCACGATGCGTCCTACGGCGCCATGCACCGCGTGGCGCTGGCGCCCTGCTCCCCCTTCTCCGTATCGGCGGAGCTGCTGCGCCAGAGCGCTGTTCTGGCCCGCCAGTACGGTGTGCGCCTCCACACCCACCTGTGCGAGACGAAGGACGAGGAGGACTTCATGCTGGCGCGGGAGGGCGTTCGCCCGTTGGCATACATGGAGCGTCTGGGCTGGATCGGCAGCGATGTCTGGTTCGCCCACGGCATCCACTTCAACGATGAGGAGCTGCGCCTGCTGGCGCAGACCGGCACCGGCGTGGCCCACTGCCCCATCAGCAACATGAAGCTCTCCAGCGGCGTGGCCCGCATCCCGGAGATGCTGGCGCTGGGTGTGCCGGTAGGGCTGGCAGTGGACGGCTCCGCCTCCAACGATGGCTCCAGCCTGCTGGAGGAGCTGCGGGTGGCCTACCTGCTGCACCGCCTGACCTCCAGCCGCCAGGCGCCCACCGGCTACGATGTGCTGAAGATGGCCACGCGGGGCAGCGCCCGCCTGCTGGGGCGGGACGATATCGGCCAACTCAGCGAGGGAAAGTGCGCCGACCTCTTTATGATCGACGCCCGGCGGCTGGAGCTGGTGGGCTGCGGCTGCGACGCCGGCTCGGTGCTGGGTACCGTGGGCGTCCGCGGCCCGGTGGACTATACGGTGGTGCAAGGGCGCGTCACCGTGGAGGGCGGCCGCCTCGTCACCGTGGATGAGGAGCGTCTGGCGCGGGAGGCCGACGCCAAATGCCGCGCCTATCTCGCCCTGTGACAAGCTGCATCCTACGGCAAAAAAGGAACGGGACTTCGTTGGAAGTCCCGTTCCTCTTTTGTCTCTTATTCCAGCTCGCTGCGGTTGTCCGCCATGGTCTTGGCGAACAGCGACGCGCTGCTGGGCGGCGTATAGGTGATGGCGTTGGCACCCGCCCCAATGGTGGCCAGAATGCTCTCGTCAGTGGGGCCGCCGGTGGCGATGATGGCCATGTCCGGGTACCGCGCCCGCAGCGCCGCCACGATCTCCGGCGTCCGCGCTGCGCCGGACACATTGAGGATGTCTACCCCCGCGTCCAGATAGGGTTGGATATCCATCTTCTCCGAGATGACCGTGTACACCACCGGGATCTCCACGGCGCTCTTGATATCGCGGATCGTCTCCAGTCCGATCTTGCTGTTGCACACCACGCCGTAGGCGCCCTGATGCTCCACATAGGCAGCCATGCTGGCGGAACGGATGCCGGTGGTCAGACCGCCGCCCACGCCGCAGAACACCGGCACGTCCGATACGCCGATGATGGCCTGCGTGATGGCAGGCTGGGGCGTGAAGGGGTACACCGCGATGATGGCGTCGGCGTTGATATTCTTGATAATGGCCACATCCGTGCTGAACACCAGAGACTTGATGCGGCGTCCAAACACCCGGATGCCGCTGCACTCGCTGATACAGCGCGGCACCGACAGCGTGTGCTTGCGCAGGTTGCCCTCATAGGCCGGTACATATTTTCTCACTGGCTTTCCTTTCCCGCTGTTGCATACCTGTTCTAACCGTACTATAATAGCATAAATGGGCAAATCTGTAAATATTTTTGTCCGTGATCTGAACATTCCCTTTATATTGCCTATTTTCCGTACTTTTTCGTGAGGTGAGTTTCATGCTTTCCATTGTGCAGGGTGATATCACCCAGTCCCACGCCGATGCCATCGTCAACGCCGCCAACACCTCCCTGCTGGGCGGCAGCGGCGTGGACGGCGCCATTCACCGTGCCGCCGGGCCGGGACTTCTGGCGGAGTGCCGCACCCTCCACGGCTGTGAGACGGGACAGGCCAAGCTGACCGCCGCCTATGACCTGCCCTGCCGGTACGTCATCCACACCGTCGGCCCCATCTGGCGGGGCGGCGGCCACGGTGAGGCGGCGCTGCTGGCCTCCTGCTACCGCAGTGCGCTGACGCTGGCCGTATCCCACGGCTGCCGCAGCGTGGACTTCCCCTCCATCTCCACCGGCGTCTACGGCTACCCGGTGTTACAGGCCGCCCATGTAGCGCTGAAGGCCATTATGGACTTTCTCCGGGAATACCCGGACATGGATGTGCGGATGGTCTGCCACGGCGCGGACACCCTCCACGCCTACCAGGTGGTGTGGAATATGCTCTATCAGGATGTAAAGCCCCACAAGGACTGACTGGACGCAAAAAGGATGCCTCCGGCTCTGCCGGAGGCATCCTTTTTATGCAAATGCTCAGATCTTGACCAACTCGTACTCCCGCGTACCGATGCCGATCTTCTCGCCGTGCTCCAGACAGATGTGCCAGTCCGTATCCGGGTGGATGCGCTGGAAGTGGTCATGCTCGTGGACATGACCCGCCCCCTCGTCGGCGGCGGAGCCGCGCAGGGGCGTCTGGGCGTTGACCGCGTCCACGCAGGCCATATCCAGTGCCACCGGATCAAAGGAGGCGAACATACCCACGTTGGGTACGATGGGCATATCGTTCTCCGGACGGCAGTCGCAGTTGGGGGACACGTCGATGACCAGTGAGATGTGGAAGCAGGGGCGGCCGTCCACCACCGCCTTGGTGTACTCGGCGATCTTCCGATTCAGGTTAGCGGTGGTCTCGTCCCAGTTGATCTGCACCGCGTTCGTGGGGCAGACGGCGATGCAGCGGCCGCAGCCCACACATCTGTCGTGGTCGATAACGGCCTTGCCGTCGGTGATGATCGGCGCGCCGTGGGCGCAGATCTTCCGGCACTGGCCGCAGCCCACGCACAGCTTCTGCTTTACATGGGGCTTGCCGGCGTTATGCTGCTCCATCTTACCGGCGCGGCTGCCGCAGCCCATACCGATATTTTTCAGGCAGCCGCCGAAGCCCGCCTCCTCGTGGCCCTTGAAGTGGGTCAGGGAGATAAACACATCGGCGTCCATAACGACGCGGCCGATCTTGGCGGCCTGCACATACTCGCCGCCCGCCACCGGCACCTCCACCTCGTCGTTGCCCTTCAGACCATCGGCGATGAGGATCTGACAGCCGGTGGTCATGGGGTTGAAGCCGTTGAGCATGGCGCTGTCCAGATGATCCAGCGCGTTCTTCCGCCCGCCCACATACAGGGTGTTGCAGTCCGTCAGGAAGGGCTTGCCGCCCCGCTCCTTCACGAAGTCTGCCACCGTCTTGGCCCAGTTGGGCCGCAGAAACGCCAGATTGCCCGGCTCACCGAAGTGCATCTTGATGGCCACATATTTCTCGTTGAAATCGATATCGCCCATGCCCGCCGTTTTCATCAGACGGGTCAGCTTCTGCTGCAAATTCTCATGATGATCCGCCCGCAGGTCGGCAAAATAGACCTTCGATGCCATTGTATCACCCTCACTTTCGTGAAATCTTATCCGTATTGTATCACAACCTGCGGCGCTTCACAACGGAAAATCCCCGCGGTATGGCGATATCCGCGAAAAACACTCATCTCTGCCCCTCCTTCAGTAAGCGCGCCATATCCTCCGGCAGCGGGGCGGTAACGTCGATGACCGCCCCGGTGACGGGGTGGATCAGGCGCAGGTGGTAGCTGTGGAGGGCGGGACGGGCGATGAGCGTCCTGTCCTCCGTGCCGTAAAGCCAGTCGCCGGTGAGGGGGCAGCCGATGGCCGCCATGTGTACCCGCAGCTGGTGGGTGCGCCCGGTGGTGGGCGTCAGCCGCAGCAGGGCGCGGCCATTGGCGGTATCCAGTACCTCATAGTGGGTGTGGGCGGCCTGTCCGGCGGGGTCGGGGCAGCGCTTGAGCAGCGAGTCACCCTCCCGGCCGATGGGCAGGTCGATGTCGCCCGCCGGATGGGGCGGCACGCCGTCGCACACGGCGCGGTAGTCCCGCTGAAATGCATCGGTGTGGAGCAATGTCATGCACCGTGCGTGAACGAAGCCGGTCTTGGCCACCGCCATAACGCCGGTGGTACCCCGATCCAGCCGGTTTACGGCGTGGAAGCTGTCGCTTTGCAGGTAGTGCGCCACGGCCCCGGCGATGGTGACCGTCTCCTCCGTCAGTGCGGCGGGGTGGATGGCGATGCCGGCGGGCTTATCCAGCAGCAGGAGATCCTCGTCCTCATAGAGGATGGCGAGGGGATAGTCCACCGGCAGGATGTGGGGATGCTCGCCGGGCAGGTCAGATACGTCCGCCCCCAGTACATCCCTGGCGCGGAGGATATGGTTCACCGGCACAGGCACACCGTTGGCGGTGATGGCGTCCCGGAATTTCAGGCGGCTGAGCAGGCTGCCGGAGATGTGCCACAGGCCGCGGAGCAGCTGCTTGGCGGTCTGCCCGTCCTCGGCGGCGGTCACGGTATGGGTCAGTATGCGCACGGGCGCACCTCCTTTCTGAAAAACAGTATAGCACATCGGCGGGGAATATGGTACAATAACGGCAATACATTCTCAAAGGAGTACCGCCATGGATCTCTGCGACCGCAACGACATACAGGCACTGCTGGCACGGCACGGCTTTCGCTTTGCCAAGGCGCTGGGACAGAACTTTCTCATCGAGGGCTGGGTGGCGGAGGATATCGCCGCCGCCAGCGGCGCGGACGCCGATACCGGCGTGGTGGAGGTAGGCCCCGGCATCGGCTCCCTCACCACACAGCTGGCCCGCCGGGCAGGAAAGGTGGTGTCCGTGGAGCTGGATCGCCGCCTGTACCCCGTGCTGGCGGAGACGATGGCCGAGCATCCCAACTTTACGCTGGTGGAGGGCGACGCGATGCGGTTGTCCCTGCCCGCGCTGGTGCAGGAGCATCTGTCCGGCCTGCGCCCCGTGCTGTGCGCCAATCTGCCCTACAACATCACCACGCCGTTTCTCACCGCCTGCGTGGAGTCCCATTGCTTCGACAGCCTGACGGTGCTGATCCAGAAGGAGGTGGCACAGCGCATCTGCGCCGCCCCCGGCACCGCCGACTACGGCGCGTTCACCCTGCTGATGCAGTACTACACCCAGCCGGAGCTGCTGTTCACCGTACCCAACACCTGCTTTCTCCCGGCGCCCAAGGTCACATCCGCCGTCATCCACTGCAAGACCCGCACCGCCCCGCCGGTGCAGGTGCGGTCGGAGGCCGCCTTCTGGCGTACCGTCCGGGCGGGCTTCGCCCTGCGGCGCAAGACGCTGGTCAACAGCCTGCAAACCGGCTGGGAGCTGCCCAAGGACACCCTGACGGACATCGTCACCGCCTGCGGGCTGGAGCCCACCGTCCGGGGCGAACGGCTGGGACTGGAGGAGTATGCCCGCCTGTCCGACGCGCTGCTGGACGCGGCGAAATAAGTTTACATAAAAATAACAGGTGTGCTGCGGCACACCTGTTATTTTTATGCAGTCAGGAGAGTCTTCTCCACCGCCGCGCCTGCAACGATCCTGCCACCACCGGCACGGAGGACGCCCGCGCGAACGCCTCTGCCCAGGACGGCGACACCTCCGGATCGTCCACTTGGTTGACATAAACCACGTCGCAAAGTCCCTCGGCGCAGATGACCCGCGCCGCCATTTCCGGCGTGATGACCGCCGACCACGGCGCGCCTGCCAGTCTGGCGTAGATGGCCGGGCGGTGCGCCGCCTGCCGGATGGGCTGTCCGAAGGCGGTGGCGCCCAGCACACAGATGGTACGCGTCCGCTCCGGTGGCAGCACCGGCTCCCACGTCTCATGAGCCTTGGCGGGCAGCCGCTTGGAGCCGTCCGCCTCCACCAGCACGAAATCCGCCGCCTGCTGCCAGCCGTCAAACGCCGGGGCCGTCAGCTTCCCCTCCGGCGTCAGGCTGCCCACACAGGCCACGCCGCCTGCTGCCAGCGCCGCTGCCAGCTCCTCCGGCATCTGGACAAAGGGGTACTGGGGCGGGCGCATGATGTGGGTGGTGGTGGCCAGCAGTACCGTACCGCAGGGGCGCAGCTCCTCCGCCAGCTCATACAGCAGGCTGGTCTTGCCGCCGCTGCCTATCACCGCTGTCACGCCCTTTGTCACGCCCAGTATTTTCCACAATTCCTCCACGGAAACACCCCCCCTTTTTTCCCTATAATACCATGTAAAAGGTGGTGTTGCAACGAAAAAAGCGGGTAAAATTGCCAAAAATACCGGCAAAACTTGACAAAAAGACAAGATGGTGCTATACTCCACGAGTATTTCTGATTGGTAACAAAAGTTACAAATAATTTCAATTCTTGCCGCTGCCCTGTTTACGGATGGGGCTGGGCGGCTATACTGCGAGGTACTATGGAACGAATCGAAACCGTGGCGCGGCGTCCGCTCCCCGTGCGCCGCCGCCCCAAGCTGGACCCCGTTTCCGTGTGCCAAGCCATCCACGACGCCCCTGATGGTCTTGTGCGCCTTGTGCGCCGCGGCGTCCGCGCCGTGGGTTACTGGCTGGCCTGGACATGGGACGCTGTGGTCACCGACCAAAAACAGATGTATCAGGACTTTCTCCGCTCCCGCTTTGCCCGGAGCTGGCACGCCTTTTTCCACGCCCCGGCGCTGGTGGGCTTCACCACAGCGCTGCGGAACAACTGGCTGGTGCGCTTTACCGGTATGGTCGCCCTGACGGCCGCCATCTTCGTGGGCGTATCCCTGACGCCTGCCGCCCCCACGCTGGACGCCATCTGCATCCTTGTGGAGCAGGACGGCCCGCAGGTGGTGTCGCAGGACACCGAGGAGCTGGACCGGAGCTATCTGTCCCTGCGCCGCAGTCTGGGCGGCGACAAGGCCATGCAGTATATTTTGCAGCCTGGGTACACCATCACCGTCGACCACGCCGGGCAGGTCATCACCGCCGTCTCCGCCGGTGAGCGCTTGCCTGTCTTTCTGGAGCGCTGCGGCATCAGCCTCGGCGATGACGAGATGGTGGAGCTGAATCTCACCGGCGACCAGCTGTCCATCCGCATCAGCGGCACCCTGACCTACCAGCACTTTGTGACCGTGGAAACGGATTACGAGATCAAGCGCACCCCCGATCCCCTGATGGACAAGGGTACGGAGGAGATCGTCCGCAAGGGCGTTTCCGGCCAGATCGTGGAGACGTATGAGGACACGGTGGTGCGGGGCGAGGTGGTCTCCACCCGCTATGTGGGCGCCAGCCACGACACCTCCCACGCCGAGCTGGTACGCTACGGCACACGGGTCTATGAGGTGGAGCGGGACGACACCATCGAAAAGGTGGTTCCCAACAGCAGCGGCGAGGGCGGCATCCTCTACTTCAAGTCCGGCGACACCATGACCTACTCCAAGGCTCTGACCTGCAGCTCCACCGCCTATTACAGCGGCGGCGAGAAGGGCGCGGCGTGGACCACCGCCGTCGGTGCCAAGGTGGGCATCGGTACCATCGCCGTGGACCCCAAGGTCATTCCCTACTACACCAAGATGTTCATCCAGACCACCAACGGCAGCCGTGTCTACGGCATGGGTACCGCGCTGGACTGCGGCGGCGCCATCAAGGGCAATATCGTCGACCTGTGGTTCCCCACCTACGGGGATTGCCGCAGCTGGGGCCGGCGCAACGTGACCGTGTATATTCTGGATAAAAAGGCGTAACAGGCCGCCTCATCGCGTAAAAGGGGACGTCCTCCGCGGACGTCCCCTCTCTTATGCCTCGATGACCGCGTTTTCCCGCAGCGGGCAGTCTCGCAGCAGCCGCTGCGCCGCCGGAAGGTACTCCGCCACAGTCTTTGCCTTGCGGATGGCCTTCAGCTCCCGCTCCGTCCCCTCGAAGCTGCCGCTGAGATAGTTCCACAGCTCCCGCATCCGGTGCAGCACCGGCGTGTCGCCGGACAGCCGCTGCCGGTAGTCCGCCAGCAGCCGGTCGTGGAACGCCGTCAGCTCCTGCCGGGAGGCCGGGGCGCCGCCCCGCAGCCGTCTGCCCAGCGCCGGATCGGCTATCAGTCCCCTGCCTACCATCACCGCGTCCATCTGCGGATATTGGCGGCAGAACGCCGCCACATCCGCCGCCGTGAACAGGTCGCCGTTGTACACCGGCACCTCCTGTCGCCGTGCCAGCGCCGCGTCGAAGGCGTCCCGGTGTACCGCGCCCCGATAGAATTCCTTCTGTAAGCGCGGGTGGACGATCAGCTCCGCCACGGGATACCGGGCGTAGATGTCCAGCAGCCGCGGCCACTCCGCCGGATCGTTCTTTCCGATGCGGGTCTTGATGGACACCCGCATCTCCGGCAGCGCCCCGAAGATCTCGTCCAGACACCGCTCCAGCTCCTCCGGATAGGCCAGCAGCCCCGCCCCCTTGTGCTTGGCGGTGACGGTGCCGGAGGGACAGCCCAGATTGAAATTGACCTCCCGATACCCCATGGCGTACAGCTCCCGGGCCGCCCACACAAAGTAGTCGCCCCGATTGGTCAGCAGCTGCGGCACGGTGTCCCGCTCCCCCTGCGTCACCTCGTCCAGCTCCTTGCGCTGGAAGGTCAGGTTGCCGTTGGGGGAGAGAAACGGCGTGAAATACTTGTCCACGCCGCCGAACATCTCCCGCTGGGCGCGGCGCCAGATATAGCCGGTCAGCCCCTCCATGGGCGCGGCGTATAGCTTTATGTCAACCATCTTTGTCTCCTCCCGCTGCAATATTGGCTTTTACCGCCCCATCATACCCGATATTTCTTGCATTGGCAACCTCTGTATGGTAAGATATTTCGTTGGAAAGCGAGGGATACTATGACCCTTTTTGACTACTATCTCCAGTATATGACCGAGGTGTGGGAGGGCAAGCGCCCCGCCCCGGAGGGCATCACCCTGCCGGACAGCGGCGACGAGAATGCCCGCATTCAGGCGCTGGGCCAGCAGCTGCAAGCCATGGGCATGGCGGCCTTTGTCCGCGCCTGCGCCGCGCAGGACGGCACCGCTCTGCCGGAGGAGCTGTTCACCGAGGGTGCGCCCGTCCCGGATGCACCTCCCGCCCCGCAGGAGGACGCCGCGCCCTCCGAGCCTGACCCGGACGCCGACAAGCACGCCTTTGAGGTGTTTCTGGACTGCATCGCCATGGATGACGGACTGGTACAGTATCTCATCGACGTCCTCAAGCGTATGGATCGCAAGGAATTCTTCAAGCTGAGCCAGATCACCACCAAGCTGGATCTGGATCCGGAGGAGTTCCTCTACTGGATGGGACACCGAGAGGTGTATGCCGACGAGGAGGAGCGCGCCTGCGCCGCCATAATGGATACCGCCCTGCTGCGTCTGGCGGAGGAGGGGCGTCTGGATGTGGCCGCCGCCCTGCTCAGCGGCGACCAAAGGACCTTCGAGACCTTCCGCTGCGAGGCGCCGGAGCTGGTGCATCTGCCCGCCGCTACTTTCGCGTGGTACGAGAAAAACTATCTGGATCGGGATTATCCCATCCGGCTCATCATGCGCCTGAACGGCGTAAAATTTCCAGAGTGAGGTACAGATCATGACCGAACCGTATAAAGTTCTCGGCATCAGCGATGCCGTGCTCACCTTCGGCGAGAAGGTTCTCGCCGGTCTGGCGGAGCGTTTTGCCCAGATCGACGCCATTTCCGAGGCCAACCAGATGAAGGTCATCGCCGCCATGCAGAAGAACCGGCTGGCCGCCAATCACTTCAATCTCTCCTCCGGCTACGGCTACGACGACGAGGGCCGCGACAATCTGGAGCGGGTCTATGCCGACTGCTTCGGCACCGAGGCGGCGCTGGTGCGTCCCCAGATCACCTGCGGCACCCACGCGCTGGCGCTGGCGCTGGGCGCCAACCTGCTGCCCGGCGACGAGCTGCTCAGCCCCGTGGGCGGCCCCTACGACACGCTGGAGGAGGTCATCGGCATCCGCCCCTCCGCCGGCTCCCTCCGGGAGTACGGCGTCTCCTACCGGCAGGTGGATCTGCTGCCCGGCGGTGTCTTTGACTACGACGGCATCCGCGCCGCCATCAACGAGAAGACCAAGCTGGTCACCATCCAGCGCTCCAAGGGCTACGCCACCCGTCCCAGCTTCTCCGTGGAGCAAATCGGTGAGCTGATCGCCTTCTGCAAGCAGTGCAAGCCGGACGTGATCTGCATGGTGGACAACTGCTACGGCGAGTTCACCGAGCTGCGGGAGCCGTCCAACGTAGGCGCGGACATGATCGTGGGCAGCCTTATCAAGAACCCCGGCGGCGGTCTGGCCCCCACCGGCGGCTATGTCTGCGGCCGGGCCGATCTTATCGACCGCTGCGCCCGCCGTCTGTCCGCCCCCGGCCTGGGTCGGGAGGTCGGCGCCAATCTGGGGCTGCTGACCCAGCTGTATCAGGGCTTCTTCCTGTCTCCCACCGTCACCGCCGCCGCCGTCAAGGGCGCGGTGTTCGCCGCCGCCTGCTATGAAAAGCTGGGCTTCCGCGTGGTACCCGCCGCCGACGAGACCCGCCACGACATCATTCAAGCCGTGGAGCTGGGCAGCCGGGAGGGTATGGTGGCCTTCTGCAAGGGCATTCAGGCCGCCGCACCGGTAGACAGCTACGTGACGCCGGAGCCGTGGGCCATGCCCGGCTACGACAGCGAGGTCATCATGGCCGCCGGCGCCTTCGTGCAGGGCAGCTCCATCGAGCTTTCCGCCGACGGCCCCATCCGCCCGCCCTACGCCGTGTACTTCCAGGGTGGCCTGACGTGGTATCACGCCAAGCTGGGCATCCTGATGAGCCTGCAGAAAATGCTGGAGGCCGGTCTCATCTCACTCTAATTATGTAAACTTGCAGAGGTATCTATGCTTCTCCCTAACCACCCTTTTCGACGGCGTCCGCCACCCGCTGTATTCTCCCGAAATATAAATCTTATGTAAACTAAAAAGGAGAATATTATGTGGTTTTGGTTTTCCCTCATCGCTCTGATCTGCTGGAGCGGCTCTGACCTGTTCAGCAAGATCGGCTGTCAGGATGCGGACGATAAGTACAGCCATCTCAAGATGGTCATGGCCGTGGGCCTTGTGATGGGCCTCCACGCGGCCTACGAAATTTTCATCAACGGCACGGAGATCAACGGCAGCATCATCCTCACCTACCTGCCGGTGTCCCTGCTGTACATCAGCTCCATGACCATCGGCTACATCGGCCTGCGGTACATCGAGCTGTCCATCTCCTCCCCCATCTGCAACTCCTCCGGCGCGCTGGTGGCGGTGCTGGCGCTGGCCACCGGCGGTCTGGGTGATCTGGTACCCGCCCAGCTGGTCGCCACGGCGCTGGTCTGCGTGGGCGTCATCGGCCTTGGCATCGTGGAGGCCCGGGAGGACGACGACCTGCGGGCCGCCCGGCAGGAGGCCAGCAACCATCGCTACGCCAAGTCCGTGCTGGCGCTGGCGCTGCCGGTGGTCTACTGTCTGCTGGACGCGCTGGGTACCTTCGCCGACAGCCGCGTGCTGGAGACGCTGAACGAGGACAGCGCCAACTGCGCCTATGAGCTGACGTTCCTGCTGGCGGGCATCGTGTGCTTCGTCTATGTGGTGCTCATCAAAAAGAGCAAGCTCGTCCCCAAGCGGGAGGGTCCCAAGTACGTGGGCGCCATCTGCGAGACAGCCGGTCAGTTCGCCTACATCTACGCGCTGGCGGATACGGCCCATGTGGCGCTGGCCGCACCCATCATCTCCGCCTACTGCGTGGCCTCCGTGCTGTGGAGCCGCCTGTTCCTCAAGGAGAAGCTGAGCTGGAAGCACTACGCCATGATCGCGCTGGTGGTGGCCGGTATCGTGATCCTGGGCCTGTACGACGCGTAACGCAATGTGAAAACGCCGCCTGCCCGCACCGCAGACCGACGAACAACTAAAGCAGGACACGACGCAGTCCCCGATACAGGGGCAGCGCCGTGTCCTCTTTTTATTTGCCATGCTCCCACGCCAGCAGCTTTGCCTTTCGATCCAGCCCGCCGGCGTATCCGGTCAGGCTGCCGTCCGCGCCCAATACGCGGTGGCAGGGTATGATGAGGGAGATCCGATTGCGTCCCACCGCGCCGCCCACGGCCTGCGCGGACATCCGGGCAAGCCCCCGCTCCGCCGCCAGACGCGCTGCCAGCTGTCCGTAGGTCACGGTCTGTCCGTAGGGGATCTGCAAGAGCAGCGCCCACACCGCCTGTTGGAACGGGGAACCGGCGGGATGCAGCGGCGGCAGGAAGTCCGGCTCTCTGCCGGTAAAGTAGATGTCCAGCCAGCCCTTGGCCGCCGCGAGAATCGGCGTCTCCCGCCGGATATGAGCCGCCGGAAGTCCCTCGGCAAAGTGCTTCCCTCCGTCAAACCAGAGGCCGGTCAGACCGCTCTCATCCGCCGCCAGTAAAATGCCGCCCAGCGGCGAGTCATAGTGCTGCGTATAGATCATGGTTGATTCCTCCCTCACGGCAATGCGCCGCCTGCATCCTATCGGGTGCAGGCGGCGCATACGTTGTTCAAATAGTTCGGGCTTCGGTGTTACTCCGTCAGCTGCCAGACCTCAAACACAGACTCCTTGCCCTTGAGCAGTATGCCGCCCTCCAGAATAGCCGCCGTTCCGACGCCATTCCGCTGTTCCGCCACCGTATGGCTGATGTAGATGCTGCCGGAGGGTGCATTGTCCTCCAAGCGAGAGGCGGTATTGACCACATCGCCGATGGCGGTGTATGCCATATACTGTTCGTCACCCACATGGCACAGCAGTGCCGGCCCCGCGTGGACGCCAATGCCCAAGCCGATCTCCAGCCCCGTCTGCCGATAGAGCCGGGCCGCAAAATCCTGCGCCTCGCGCTGTATCGCCAGTGCAGCCTTACAGGCATTCGCAACAGCCTCCGGATCCTCGTTCAGTCTCCAGTAGGCCATGGTGCAATCGCCCATAAATTTATCCACAATGCCTCCGTGCCGGTGTACGCACCTGCTGGTCAGCGCAAGAAAGTCGCTAAGGCAGGAAATCAGCTGTGCCGGCGTCAGGTTTTCCGCTAAATGCGTAAAGCCGCGTACATCCGCAAACAGCACCGCGATATACTCTGTTTCGATACTTTTCTTATGCTTTCCGTCCTTGCGAAGGATCTCATGGACGATGGCCGGGTCCATGTATGTGGATATCTGCTCAATGATGCATCTGCGGGCGTCGTTCTCCATAACAAGCCCCATCTTGGCGCCGCCCTCCGCATGATAGTCTCTCAAAAGCGGATGGTCCTGCACACGGTGGGATATCTCCTGCGCCAGCTGCTGGGTAAAAGCCAGATCCTGCCGGTCGAATGCCCGGCCCTCCGTCTTGTTGATCAGTTGAATAGCGCCAAAGACCATATCCTCCGTTTTCAGCGGCACACAGAGCACCGTCCTTGTGACATACCCTGTCTCCGTGTCCACCTTCCTGGTCCATCGCGTGTCTTGCCGGCAATCCGGAATGACCAGTGCCTCGCCGCTGTCCACCACCTGCCCGGCGATTCCCTCGCCCGGCAGCAGGTAGATGCCCTCCAGCTCACCGCCCCCGTATACGGCCATAGGACTGATGCGCCCATCCTCAAAGCGATGGTAAAACCAAAGCGTCCCTGCCTCCGCGCACACCGCTTTTGCAACAGCCTCCAGCATGGCTTCCATCGCCAGCCGCGGATCCGGGTGATCCCGCATATCCGCCGTCATACTGTCGATGACCGTTCTGACATGATCCATTTGTTCTGCTTCCGCTGCAAAGGCGGTGTTCTTGTTCATATCGTCTCGTCCTCTCCACTCATGGCATACACATCTCCCGCGCGGGCAAAGTGTATGCCGGGGAATGCATGGCGTGCATACGCCTCCATAGCCAACAGATCCTCATCCGTGCGCTCCGGCAGATGGTGGGTGATCACCAGATGCGGTATCTCCATCTTCTGTGCCAGCTTGACGCCCTCCTGCCAAATAGAGTGTCCCCATCCCTTCCGGCTGGGGTACTCCATCTCCGTGAACATACCGTCATACAGGATGAAGGAGCAGCCCTCCACCATCTCTGCGGGGACATCCACGCCGTGCTCCCAATCGCAGACCAAGCACATGGAGCCGTTATCCGTGTCCACCCGGATGATCGTTGCGTCGTCCGGATGGTTGGCCGGTGCAAAGCGGGCGGAGACCCGCTCATTCAGATATACCGTGCTGTGGCAGCCCACACAGATCGTCTCACCGATCTCCGGGGAGATCGGCCAAAACGGTACCTTCAGGATATCCGTGGGATTATACTGACGCGAATAGTGCTCCACGCCGGCATACACCCGCACGTGGGCTGTCTCCGGGAAGACGCTCCAATCCAGCAAGCCAAGAATATGGTCATAATGGAGATGGGTAAGCAGAATGTCGATCTGTGTGCAGTCCTTCAAGTAGGGTTCGGCCTGATACAGGCCGGTACCGCAGTCCAATACAACGGCGTGCTGCCCCGCCTTGATGATATAGCAGCTGGTCGCACCACCGAACTGCTGGCAATTTACACCGGAAACCGGTCGGCTGCCTCTGCAGCCCAGTACATAAAACTTATACGCATCCATCGCGTGATCCCCCCTGAACTGAGCCTATCTCAGTTTTTTCTCACAAAATATGCGCGCATCTCCTGCGCCAACCGAAGCACCTCCTGCTGTTCGCCGCAGCGCAGCGCGGAAAACTCCGCCATGCCGCGCAGCCGATGCTCCATTTCCTTCTCTGTGCCGCTCAGAAGCACTTCTCGGAAAGAGGGCTCCCGCCGACTGCCTGCCTGCCCCTGCCGGGCGGCATCCAAGTATTCCTCCAGCAGCCCGTTGCACCACAACAGCTGCGCGATCTCATCCGCCAGTCCTTCGGCAAAGGCAAGATCTTTCTCGTCAAAGGACAGGCCGTCCGTCTTATTGATGATCTGAATGCTGCCGAAAACGGTGCCATCCGCTTTCATGGGCACACAGATCATGGTTTTCGTCTGGAAGCCGGTTTTTTCATCCACCCGGCCGGCCCAGCGTGGGTCGGCCTGACAATCCGGGATGATAACGGGCTGTCCGCTGCGGATGACCTGCCCGGCAATTCCCTCGCCCGGCAGCAGGCTGACCTCGGCCATATTCGCGCCGTCACAGGCCACCCGCGGGTGGATCCGCCCGTCGCGGAAGCGGTCGTAGAACCAGAATGTGCCGGTCTGTGCATGGATCGCATTCAAAACCATCTCCAGCGCAGCCGGAAGCGCATCATCCAGAGAGCGCACATCCTTGATGCTTTCCGTCAACTGCCGGATGGTCCGCTTATAATGCTGACCCTTCATGGCATTCCAAATGGATTCCATTTCTTCTCTCATAATGTTAACGCTCCTCTTTTTGATGTTTGGCTGTTTCCAGCCGCCTCCCGGCGGCAGCGCCCCCGGATCTGCGTTGTTTCCCCGGGACGTCCGCCATAGCGGACGTCCCGGAGCTTTCTTTACTTTCTGCGCTTGCGGATGACCACTCGATAGAGGATCACGAGGCCGATACCGGCGATGACCGCCGCCAGCGCGATCAGCGTAAAGCCCTGACGCTCTCCGGCATTGAGGCTGCGGTTGGGACCCCATGCCACGGAGAAGCCGCTCTCGCCCTCCGCCTGCTCCGGCTCTGCCGACTTATCCGCCGTATTGCCGTTGCCGTTGGCGCTCTGTGTGCCGTCCTCAGCCTGATCGGCGGCCGCCTGTGCTTGCTGGATGGCCTCCTCACGGGTCATCTGTCCGCCTGCGGAAAGGCTGGCGGTATCCAGCAGCTCATAGCGTCCGGTGCGCGTGGAATATGCCGGGACTGCCGAGCCAAACAGCTCCATCAGCACCGACGACTGTGCCTCGTCCTGTCCGTCCTGCGCACCGGCCGTGCCGCCGGATCCACCGGAGGTTTCGGAGGTATCCGGATCGCTCCCCGCGTTGTCGGTATTGCCTGCGCCGGTGATCTCGCCATCGGCCGTCCCGTCGCCGCCCGTGGGGATATCTGTCACGTCCCCGGCAGCGCCGGTCTCTCCGCCGGCCGCACCACTGTCTGTCCCGGTCTGATCCGGTACAGACCCGCCTGCGCCGGCAGCCTGAGACTGTCCGCCGCTCTGGGCGTCTCCGGTGACTTCAACGCTCTCGCCTGTTCCCGCCGCAATACCGCTACCGCCGGAAGGCGTTTCCGCTTCACCGGGCTTCGTGACGGCCGTACCGTTGGCACCGGTACCGCCGCCGATGGCCGCGCCGCCGCTCTGGTCAACACCGCCGGTTTCGCCCAACGTATCTCGTACCGTTTCCGCATCGAAGAAGCTGCCGTCTGTTCGGACAGTTGTTCCGCCGCGAAGGATACCGGTCAGCGTCTGCCGCACATAAGCTGCGAAACGCTGCCCCGCTGTGCGCGTGGAGCAAACCTCCTTACCGGTGGTGTAGTCCACGCCAACCACGTTGCCGTCCGCGTAATACGCCAGCAGTACCGTGCCTTTATAACCCAGATTATTGGAGATCTGGACGATACCCTTATTGTCCACGCCGCCCAGCAGCATATTGCTCAGATAGGCGGTCAGTGTACCGCTGTCCTTATCCACCAGAGCAAAATAGCGATTGGTAACGCCGTACTCTGTCTTAGAGCTGAGTATCACACCGTCATAGAGCACGTGCTGTGCCGGCGACACTGTGTACGGCGCGCCTTCCAGCATAAACACCCGATAGGGGATCTTCTCTTCCTTATAGTAGGAGAAATTGTAGTACACCCTTACGTCGCCCTCCATCCAGAAGGGCGTCGCAGGAAGCTGCTCCCACTCCTCCGCTGGCACGGTTCCCTCGGTCTCGGTGGCTGTATCGCCGTTCAACCTGTATACCTTGCCGTCCGCAGTCAGGGCAAGCCCCTGCCACAGATGTACGGCGTTCGTCACACCTGCAACGATTCCCGGCTCCGTCATCTCAGACTTCGTATCGACGGCATTGCCGTAATGGATCGTACCGTCCTTGGCGATGTAGTACCACCAGTCGCCGCAGGTCATGACCTTGCGCGACAGGCTGTCTGCCGTGTAGGTCTCTTCACCCACCTGAACATCATCTTTGCCAAAGCGGTAGCGCAACGTCACCACACCGTTCTCATCAGGGGTATAGGTCTTTCCGTTCACGGTGACTTCAGCGCTCGTCGGCAGCGGCACCTCCACATTGATGCGATCCACACCGGAGGCGTAGACTACCGTCTTCTGCCCCAGCGTTTCCGCCTCCGGCAGGAGGATACCCACGTTCTCGCCGTTGTACTTCTTGGCTGTATCGCAGACACCCATATCCCTGCCATAAAGCTTGGTGAAGGGCATATACGTCGTCAGATCCGTGTAGTCCCATTCCGTACTCGCAAAGCCTCTGGCGCTGTAGAATGTCTTATCGGCAAAGTCCGCCGCCGGTACAAGCAGCTTCACCTTTTCATCGGCAGGACGCTGCGGCGTCACGTCGGTGGCTTTGCCCTCAGTCGCCGCCGTGTCCACAATGGCCTTGGCGGTCTGGCCGTTCAGCAGAGAATCCTCGCAGACGTACACCAGGCCGGTGCCCGCGCTGGCGGAGGCTACTGCGCAGTTGGCCCACAGAGAGATCATATCGCCGCCTGTGCGCACATCCGCAGCTACCAGAATGTTCTTCAGGTTGTCATCGGTCAGACGCACCGCGCCGGTGTTCACCTTACCGATCACGCCGCCTGCATAGTTGCCGGTGGCGGTCACCAGGCCCTTGAAGTAGACGTTGTTGATGACCGTCACGATATCGCCGTTGCGCAGCCGTACCTCACCCATAATGCCGCCTGCATTAGAGAATGCCTTGACCGTGGCGCCGACAGCACAGTTCTTGATGGTAACATTGTCGCCGCTGCCGACGATGCCGCCCGCCGCCTGATTGGTGGCGGTGATGGTCACATCCTCCGCGATATAGATGTTCTCAAAGCGGTCGTTCTTAGCGTTGGTGATGGCGCCTATGTAACCGCCCACATTGCTCTTGCCCTCGATGGTGCAGTCACGCACCACTGCGCCGAGGAAATGCGGCTGATACGACTCGTAGAACCGTCCGATCACACCGCCGGTACCCATGGAGCTGGGATCTTCACTGCCGGTACCCACATTGCGAATTGTGCAGTGCAGTATCTGGGTATTGCTGTGGGTAACGCCGGTGGCGGCGTTTGCCGTCATCGCACCCTGCAGACCGCCCACGGCGGTGGTACCTTCAATGGTACAGTTCTTCACCACCGCATTCTGACTGCTGATCGATGCGGTCGAGCCAAGCGCACCACCGGCTATGCCGCTGGTGGCGGTGATGGTCATATCCTCCACCAGCCAGTTGCTATGCTCCCTCGAACCGCTCACATAGATGTTTCCAAACAGGCCGCCCACGCGATCTTCTCCGGTGATCTTGCCTTTGCTGACGCTGTCGTTATTGGAATTGCTGCTCTGACTGAATCCCGCAATACCGGCCACATATGTCCGTCCGGTCAACTCGAGGTTGGTAACGTGATCGTCAGTGGTGAAGCTGCTGTACAGCTCCATCCTGCCGCAGATGCCGCCCACATGGCTGTTCATCGGCATATCGACCTTTATCTGATCTGCTGTCACCCGTACCACCGGTCCGCTGGCATAGGCGATCAAACCCGCGGTATAGGCGGAGCCGCCGCCCATCTTCTGGTCTCTATCCCACACGGTGATCTTGTGCATCTTCACATCCGCCGTGTTGCCGGTGGTCATGGAGATAAAGGCGAAGTAGCCTCTGCAATAGCGATTACACGTCAGGTTTATGCCATCCAGCTGAAGCTTGGAAGCGGAGCCAACGCTGAGGATCGCGCCGGTCATAGGCCGCTGTACGCTGGTCTGCCTGAAGTCAAGCTCCATAGCGGTAAACTTCAGGTTCTCCAGTGAAACAGACACCTTTTGGATCCACGGGTCACCGCTGTTATTGGACATATACGCCAAGCTCGTGAAACCGCAGGTTTCGTCCCTGCCGGCCAGCCGGTTGAATACTAGATTCCTATGCTGGGTAGTTTTTTTGCCGAAGTCCACCATTCCGGTGATCAGCACATTTTCCTCGGTCTTGCCGTGTTCCGGCATCAAGCGGTCCCAGGTGGTCAGGTCAGGTACCTCCCACCAGTTCTGGTGGATCGTACCGTCACTGTTCAAGTACTGGATCTGCGCGGTCATATTCCGCTCCCGACCACTCTCCGGCTCAGTATAGCGCACCCGCAGCTCATAGATATCCAGCGCCTTGGCAAAGGTCATCGTGCTGATGGTGATGAGGGTGCTCTCCGGATCCGTACTGTCCGCAGCCATCGTTATCGTTGTCCACGCCTGCTGGATGGCTGCATCGGACAGATCCATACCGTCCAGCGTAAGCGTCAGCTTACCATCGGCATAAAGCCTCTGTATGACCGAGCTATCGATGGTGGGATGGTGCAGCTCCGCCAGCAACAGATACTTATATTTTCCGCTGTCGCTGTACTGCGCCGATTTCACCGTCAGCGTGGGGTCGCCGCTCTGGCCCGGCAGAGGGACCTTCTCTTGCTGCCACCCCTCACGACTGCAATCCAGCAGCAGCAGCGGGGCGCTGCCCTGCTCTACGACCTCGTAGTTCCATGCGCTGCCCAAACGCACCCGGTCCTGCCATGTGGTGGCCTTGCCCAGTTCCTCGCCGGAGAGCAGCGTCAGCCAGGTATTTTTTCCTGTCTCGCCAGGCTTCACGCCGGTGACGGCCTGCCCAGCGTAGGCAAAGAGGCGGTCCGTCTTCGCAGGTGTGCCATATCCAAGCGGAGCATAGCGGGCGGTATCCTCACCGGAGCCGGCCACATTGCCCATTACGACGCCGTTCTTCTCCGACCGTGTGCGGCCATGGCTGCCGCCGGCCACGTTGCCGGAGGTCTGGCGGATATCCACATAGGTCCATGTCTGCACGGCAGGCGCGTTATCGCCGGAGGTGACCTCGCCCACCATACCGCCTACATAGTTGCCGGACACATTGATGGTGCCGTGGGTATAGCAATCACGCAGGATACCGCTGCCCTGAAATCCCAGCAGACCGCCGACGGCACGCACCGACACGGTGTCCTGCAGGGTCATATCCATATTGCGGGTGTAGCAGTCCTGAATCAGGCTGGTGCTGGCGTAACCCACCAGACCGCCGGCATAGAGGACCTTGCCCACATCCACATCCGACAGATGGCAGTCCACGGCCGAGCAGCCCTGCATCCGGCTCTGGCTGATCTGGCCGACTATCATGCCCAGATAACCGCCGCCGCTGACGGAGCAGTTGCGCATACGCACGTTTTCCACGACGCTGCCTTCGTTGACAGTATGCACCAAGCCGCAGTTGTAGCTGGTAACAGGGTAGGAGCTGATGGTCACTCCCTCCACCAGCAGGTTCTTCAGCTCGGCGTTCCGCATATAGTAAATGAGGAAAGGCGTCGTCAGATTCTCCAGGCTGAGGTTGCGGATGATATGCTCCTGCCCGTCCAGTTTGCCGGTGAAGCTTACGCTCGATGAAAAATTGACCTTGCTGCCGTTCAGAATGATCATCGCGGGCGTCAGACCGGATTTGGCGAAGTCGATATCCGCCGTCAGCTTGTAGTTCCAGTCCATGTGGTCGTTGATATCCGACCAATCCGAGGCTGTCGCCACCTCTTTCCAGAAAGCGATATTCCGGGTCGTATACTCCTGCTTGGCTTCGCGTGTGCTGCCGATGCCGTTGTTGTACAGCACGCCCGTCACCTCATAGGCGCTGGCATAATCTGGCTCGTCGGCACTGATCTGCACATTGAGTATCACATCGTACAGGCCATCCCCCGCCATGTGCTGCTCCATCACCTGCGTCACCATGCCCTTGATATTCACGCCATCAATGCGGTAGCTTTTGTCATTGCGCAAACGCAGCTTGATGTAACCGCTATCTAAGCCGTGCGTGTATGCGCCGTCTGCCCAGCCATCATTCACGACCTTGGGCGCTGCCTCGTCATTGAGCACCGGCAGATGGATATACTCCTGATACTTCTGCATACAGGTAGGCAGATTCAGCCGGGGATAGAAACCCATGGGGACACAACCGTCTACATCAAAGGCGTCACCCAGGATCTCCTTCTGCCAGTCAATATCAAAAAGCTTGTTGATATCGCCGTGGAGGGCGCTGCCCTCGAAGGTGTATTTGCGTCCCGTCAGCGCCCAGACATTTCCAAACAGGCTGGAAGATGCCGCAGGCCGTGTCAGGCGGACGGTGTCGGAGGGCAGCAGATAGGTGCGGCCCTCGCCCTTACCCACGCGGTAGTAGTCGCCCACGCCGTAGCAGTTTGCCACACGCTGGAGCTCGCCGCTGGTAAACTGGGTCAGCAGACCGGAATCCTCCTCCGTCGCCTGTTCATACCAGCTGTCCAGCAGCACATAGATGTTGCGGATGTTGGTCTGCTTATAGCTGGTGCTGAACAGTGCGCCGCCCTTGTCGCCGCGAGCCACAAAACCGGCGCCGTTCTTTCCGTAGACGTAGCCGTTCTCCAGAATACCGCCGTTCCTGCTGATAATGGCGTCAAGCCCCTCGCCTTCAGTCTGTGTCACCAGATCGCCGCCCAGCTGCACGATAAAGTTGCGCAGAATGGCGCCGTCACCGTTGAAGTAGCCAATCAGGGATTTATAGACATCCGTGACGACTACCACGCCGTGGGTGCGGACGATCAAATTCTCCACCAACCCACCGCCGGCATTGTAGATGAACCATCCGGAGTTGACATAATACGGGACATCGGGGTAATCGTACACCAGATTGCGAAGCTTGGCGCCAAAGCCCAAAGTCAGGAACTCACCGGCATACTCCGGCATCGTACGCGTGACCACATGACCCTGGAAGTCAATCGTACCGTAGAAGGTCGTAGATCCCCTCTGATCCTGATCGAAGTCGCTGACCACCAGAATGTTGGCATTGTTGTTTTGTCTTTGCGCCGCCAGCAGCTCCCGGTGGTTTGACACCGTTACATAGTCCGCATCCGTGCGGAAGGTGATGGTGTCCAGCGTCACCGAGCTGCCCTTATAGGTGGTGCTCAGTGTTGCGCGCCAGCCGCTGCCGGCGGGCAGATTATCCAGTGGTACGACCTGATCCAGCGTCAGCGTGTTGTCCTCCTGCTTGGTCAGCGTCAGCTCCTGCTTTTGATAAGGCTCGTAGCTGGGCATCTCCATACTGTCGGACCGCTCGATGGTCAGCTTGACCTTGCCGGATTCACCGGCGCGGCCCAGATACCCCTTGCTGTCCGTCACCGTGGTGCGGATCTCCGCCAGGAAGGTGTCTTTCGCGGCGGCTTCATCATATTTCCGCACAGCGAACTGGTCGCGGATACTGGTCTCCGTGAGGTTGCTGCTGCTGGTCAAGTAGCCGATATGTACCAACAGATACTGCGCGTCTGCCGTGGTGGTATAGTACATCGTGCGGGTCGTGCTTACATCCTTAAATTCCGTATAGCCAGTCAACGCAGGCTTGTCTGTAAGCCTGTTCGCCAGATCGCCCCCCGCGTAGCAGGCCGCGCGAAGCTCCCCGGCGCCCGCCGGACTGGTGATCAGATAGGTTGTTTTCGGCTCGCAGGGCATATAGTAGGTCCGATAGCCATCATTGGAGTCCAATGTTTTCCACACGCTGTGTATTCTGCCCTTGTAGACATTGTTAAAGTCCACCAGATTCGCGCCAACGCCGCCTCTGTTCTGCTCCAGCCGCTGAAGGTTCAGATCGCCGCTCAGCGCGCTGCCGCCCACCAGATTGTAACTCTCCAGTAGGTAGTTGGTCTGGTAGCTGCCGTAGCCGTCCGCGTCATTGTAGGCCGCCGCCACGAATTTCAGTGTATACGTACCGCCATCGATCAGACCATCAAAACGCAGGTTCTGTCCTGGCTCGTTGGCTTTGATCTTCTGGACCGCCAGAACGGAGTTGCCATAGTACAGGTACACCGTGACCTCGCCGTCGTTGAGGATGGTTTCATCTCTATCCGTGATACGCAGGTTCAGGAACTCCGCCACATCCGCCGCCAGGAACAGGTCGTCGTACACCACCTCCGGTAGGGTCTTCTTCGTGGTAAAGCGGTTGTTGGTCATGTTCACGGGGATCAGGTACTCCTGCCCGCTCTTCTTCACCACCGCTTGAATGGTAAAGGTGTAATCGGTGTGGCATACCAGACTGCCGGCAGGCATAATGATCCGCAGCTGCATGGGACTGGTATAGCCGCCTGCGTCCTCCTCCGTGCCGGGTACCTCCGCGATCATGATGCTGTCCCATGGGCTATTGTTTCGGTACTTGTCCTGCGTACCGTACAGCACTACCTGGGGCGCCGTATAGCTGCCCGCCTCCAGCTCCACCATCGCCTTCTCCGAATTGTAGGGGTAACCGCCTCCAACATCGGAAAGCCGAGTCTTCTCCAGTCTGGTTTGGTTGACGACATTGCCCTTGGCATCCTGCAGCAGCACACGGAACTCATCCACCAGCGGCAGGATATCCAATGTCGTATCCTGTGTCATGGTAGCCTCCATCGTCGCCGATGTATCCTTCAGATCCCTCACACCGCTCTGGAAGGTGATAAGGCCGCTGGACAGCGACGCCGTGTACACGGTCAGGCTGCCGAAGCACTCCTTGTCAATCTCCGGCAGCTGTGCCGGAGTGTCCTTTGCATCCGGCTGGGGCAGATAGTCGCCGCTGATCTCCACTTTGTACAAGCAGGAGAATGCCAGACTCTTCAGCTTCAGCTCATATTCACTGCCGTGCTTCGGATCCTTCAGTTCCAGCTCCGTAATATTTGTGCCGCCGCTGGAGATCTTGTTCGTATCCCAGCTGCCGTACAGGTTGGTCTGATTGCCGGACTTGCTTTCCGTCACCTGCAGAATGAGAGGCTGACCCTTCTTCAATGCGTTGTCCGGATCAAATACCTTTATGTGCAGAGCCAGCGTATCCATCACGTTCTCCTTCTCCGTGATGGTCACCACCGGCGTTGACTTTCGGGTGTATACCATGCCAACGCTACTGTCCGTTTCCTTCAGCGGCAGTTCGTTGCCGTACCGATCCTTTGCCTTCACTGTATAGCGGTATGCCGTGTTAGACTGCAATTTCGGTGTGCCGGAGGTGAAGACCGTCCCTCCCTCCTGCTGCGCACGGGACAGCACAGAGCTGCCCACCACAACCGTCACCGGCTCGCCGCCACTTTGCGGTGTCAGTGTTAGCTCCAGACGGTTGACATAAGGCAGTGTGTTCTTTTTGAAGTTTTCAAAGCTGTAATGTGTCTGCTCCGGATCGTAGTTCGTGGTGTTCTCCAGCGTCAGATCCCTCAGTGTCAGGGACTCCGGCTTCTCCGCAAAAGCCACGTTCCATGCAGCTTTCGATGCCGCAATGTGTCCCTCCTCAACGGTGGGCAGCTTGATCTCCACCAGATCGGAGTAGAAGTATTTCCGCTCAACGCGGATGATCTCCTCCCCGGTCGTCTCGTCCTGATACTTTACCTGCGCATTATAGCGATACTGGTACTGGAAATATACGGTTTGGCCCGGTTCCAGTACAGACAGGGCAAAGGCCTGCGTACCCACGCGGTTACGGCGCAGCATGGTGGAGCTGCCCTTATAGTCGTCAGCCGGGTAGACCTTGCGGCCATTTTCGTCGGTAGTCGTAGCGCCGCTGCCCTTCACCTTCTTGAATACGGAGAAGTTGATGCCGCGCATAATGACACCGCTGGGGTCATCCACCTGCACATCCAGCCCCAGTGCATAGCTCCAAGGCTCTATGCTGCGGATGGTGACCTTCGGATCCTGATAGGGCGCGGGCTTGGAGTCATCCGAATCACCCTCGCCAGGTTTAGTATCAGGCTCGTCGGGGTGAACATCGTCACCGCCGCCTGCG
>ENA-OPDG01000470-OPDG01000470.1-human-gut-metagenome-genome-assembly--contig:-NODE-470-length-36193-cov-6.143201_pt1 | contig 36193 bp, 30 predicted proteins | sample MGYA00241259_ERZ501498 | MGnify/ENA primary metagenome ERZ501498 (study PRJEB25962, sample SAMEA2042582) | human gut metagenome | biome: human gut; feature: human-associated habitat; material: faeces... | reverse complement strand
TGCGTCAGACCGGCCATACGGGCGGCCCGCCAGCGCCGCTCGCCGGCGATGATCTGATAGTACCCCGATTGCAGCTTTCGCACGGTCAGGGGCTGGATAATGCCATGCTGCCGGATGGAATCCGCCAGATCAGCCAGCGCGTCGGGATCGAACAGCTTGCGGGGCTGTGCGGCGCAGGATTCCACCTGACTGATGGGCAGCAGCAGGCTGTTCTTCTCCTCGTGGAGATCCATCATGTCGTCGCCCATCAGAGCGCCGAGGCCCTTGCCTAAACCCTTGGAATTACCTGCCATAGTGCATCTCCTTTCAGGCGTTTCGCTTCAAAAATTCATCTGCCAGCGCGATATAGGCGTCCGCGCCCCGGCAGTTCCGGTCGTAGGCGGTGATCGGCCGCCCGTGGCTGGGTGCCTCGCTGAGCCGGACATTCCGGGGGATCACGGTGCTGTACACCTTGTTGCCGAAAAAGCGCTTGACCTCCTGTGCCACCTGAATGGACAGGTTGGTGCGCCCGTCGAACATGGTCAGCAGCACGCCCTCGATATCCAGCGAGGGGTTCATGCTCCGCCGCACGATGCGCACGGTGTTCATCAGGTCGCTGAGTCCCTCCAGCGCGTAGTATTCACCCTGCACCGGTACCAGAAGGCTGTTGGCGGCGCACAGCGCGTTCAGCGTCAGCAGCTCCAGAGAGGGGGGACAGTCGATGAAAATGTAGTCGTAGTTCGCCGCCACCTGCCGCAGCGCGGCCTTCAGCAGGAACTGTCGGTTCTCCATCTCGATCATCTCCACTCCGGCGCCTGCCAGCGCTTTGCTGCTGGGCAGCACGTCGCCGTAGGGGGTGGAGACGATGGCTTTTTCGGCTTCCGTGCCGTTGATCAGCACGTCATATACGCCGTTGGACACGGACTTATCCACGCCCATGCCGCTGGTGGCATTGGCCTGCGGGTCAAAGTCGCACAGAAGCACCCGCTTACCCTTGGCTTTGACGGCGGCGGCCAGATTGACGCAGGTGGTGGTTTTTCCCACGCCGCCCTTTTGGTTGACGATGGCAATGATCTTGGACACGGCAAACTCCTCTTTCTGTATCGTACTGTATCTTAGTTAGTATATACCAAACGCGCAGGTAGTTTCAATAGAAAATTTGCAAAATGCGAAAGATGTTTCACGTGAAACATCGAAAAAACAACTTTCCCCGCCAATGTTTCACGTGAAACATTGGCGGGGAAAGGGTCGCTTACAGTAAGATCACGCCGTCCAGCGGCGGCAGAGTCAGATGGAGCTTTCCGTTCTGCACCAGAAACTGTTGGCCGGTGATGCCGTCGCAGCACAGGGGGCTGTCCCAGTCCAGCGTCAGGGGCAGCGTCACGTCCCCGGCGTTCAGCGCCGTGACGGTGCGCTCACCGCCGCAGCGGCGCTCGATGACCAGCCCGCCGCCCTGCGCGTACAGGTAGCGGATCTCGCCCCGCCGCAGGGAGGGGCGCGTCTGGCGCAGCTTGCCCACCTGCCGGAAGAACGCCAGCAGTGCCTCGTCCTCCTGTCCCCACGGGTAGGTGCCGCGGTTCAGCGGATCCTCAAAGCCCTGCATCCCGGCCTCGTCGCCGTAGTACAGTGTGGGGGAGCCGGGGAAGCTGTACAGCAGCATTCCCGCCAGGCGCAGCTTCCGCTGACCACGCGCCAGCGCAGCGGGGGAGAGGCGGTACGCCGCCCGCTCCGGCTTATCGGCAGGTATGTCCTCCGCACCCAGCAGCGTCAGGATGCGGGCGGTATCGTGGGTGCCGAGGAAGTTCATGGCGCCGTAGAACGCGGCGGGGGGATAGTTTTCCCGGATGGTCTCCATACCGCGGCGGAAGTCGGCGGCGTCCCCGCCGCCCAGCCACGCCAGCAGCGCTGTTCGGAAGGGGTAGTTCATCAGACCGTGGGTCTCCTGCCCCAGCAGATAGCGGCGGCGGCGGGAGTAGGCGATCTTGTTGCTGCCATCCTCCCACACCTCGCCTAAGAGATATCCGTCCGGCTTCTCCCGCGCGATGGCAGTGCGGATGGCGGCGATGAAGTCGTCAGGCAGCTCATCCGCCACGTCCAGACGCCAGCCGTCGGCACCGCAGCGCAGCCAGCGCCGTACCACGGAATCCTCGTCGGAGATGATGAACCGCCGGTAGTCCGGTGCGTCCTCGTTTACCGCCGGCAGGGTGTGGACGCCCCACCACGCATCGTACTCCGTGGGCCACGGGTGAAAGCTGTACCACGGGAAATAGGGGGAGTCCTTGCTCTGCGCCGCCCCCGGCTCCGGGTAAAAGCCGTCGGCGTTGAAATATCGGCTGTTGGAGCCGGTATGGTTGAATACGCCGTCCAGAATAATGCGGATGCCCCGGTCGTGCGCCTCGCGGCATAGGGTGCGGAAGTCCTCCTCCGTACCCAGCATGGGGTCGATGGCCAGATAGTCCGCCGTGTTGTAGCGGTGGTTGCTGTCGGCCTCGAAAATAGGGTTCAGGTAGATGGTGCTGACGGACAGGCTCTGGAGATAGTCCAGCTTCTCCGTGATACCGGCCAGCGAGCCGCCGAAGAAGTCCCGGTTGGTGATCTGGCCGTTTTCCTCCGGCAGAAACACCGGCTGCTCGTCCCAACACTGGTGTACCCACCGGCGCCCCACCATTCCCTCCGTCTCCGGCACGGAGGTGCGGCGAAAACGATCTGGGAATATCTGGTATGTCACGCCCTCGCCGAACCAGGCGGGGGTGGGGGTGTCCTCGTAGACCGTCAGCTGCCAGCGGGTCAGGGCGTCCTGCCCACACCAGCCGTTTTTGCCGAGGCAGACGGTGCTGCCGTCGTCACGGGTGAAGCGGAAGCCGTACCAGCACAGCTCCGGCTCCGCCGGGGCGGTGTAGACCCCGGAAAAGCCGCCCTCTGCCGGGGGCAGGGGGACGGCCTCGTCTATACCGGAGAACTCCCGGCGCACCAAAAGCTCACAGGCGTAATATGTCTCGTCACGCAGGGTGAAGGTCACAGCCGTGCCGCAGGGCGCGGCGCCAAAGGGGGTTTTGCAGGAGCTGTCCTGCGGGTCAAAAACAGGGAGCATAGATAAGGTCCTCTCACTTCAAAAGGGTATTTTCGCCCACCGCGGCGCTGCCGTCCTGACTACGGCTGAACCAGGAGTTGATGATCTCCACGGCGGTGGTGGCCAGCGCCGCGCCGCTGCCGCCCTTCTCGATCACGATGGCCACGGCGATCTCCGGGTTCTCGTAGGGCGCGTAGGCCACGAACACGCCGTTGGCGATGTCGGTGCCAACCTGCGCCGAGCCGGTCTTTGCGCCGGCGGATACCACGCAGTCCTGAAAGGCAAATGCCACGCTGCCGGAGACGGTCAGATCGTGCATACCCTTCGTTACGGCGTCAACCGTAGAATCGGACATTTCGACAATGTTAAGCGGTTCTTCGTCGTAGACGTACAGCAGACGGGAGTTGTCGTATTCCTTGACGTTTTTCAGCAGGTGGGCCTGATAGTGCTCACCGCCGCCCACCAACGTGGCGATATAGTTGGCCAGCTGCAAGGGGGTGAACAGGTTGTAGGACTGGCCGATGGCGGCGGTGATGGTCTGGCCGTCCGTCCACTCCCGGTTTTGGCTGTCCGCCCACTCCGGCGAGGCCAGCACACCGCTGGAATCGCCGATCTCAATGCCGGTGGACGAGCCGAGACCGAACTGGGAGGCGTAGCTGTCCAGCGTGCGGATCCCGGTCAGGCGTCCCACCTCATAGAAGAAGTAGTTGCAGGACACGGTGATGGCCTGGGACACATTGATGCGCCCGTGGGTAGCGCCGCCCTGCTGATAGACCCAGCACATGGGCTGGGGATGCGTATAATAGGTATAGATGCCGCGGTCCTGAATGATGGAGGAGGGGGTGATGATGCCGCTCTCCAGCGCCGCCACGGCGGTACACATCTTGAAGGTGGAGCCGGGGGCGTACACGCCCTGCGTGGCGCGGTTGAACATGGGCAGCCGCTCGTCCGCCACCAGCGTCTCGTAGTCCTCGTTGAAGGTGGACAGGTCATAGGAGGGGTAGCTGGCCAGTGCCAGCACCTCGCCGCTGCCCACCGATACCACGGCGGCAGCGCCGCCGCGCTCGTTGCTGTCCTTGTCGATCATGCCGGAGATGGTGTTGGCCAGCGCCTGCTCCACATCGGCCTGTAGGTCGATGTCCAGCGTCAGCGCCACCGTTCCGCCGGGCTGGGGCTCCCGGGTGTACAGCTCGCCGGTGAGCTTGCCGTTTTCGTCGGTGGTGATGAGGCGCTTGCCGTCTCTGCCCCGCAGGTACGGCTCAAAGGCCTTCTCTACACCGGCCTTGCCCACCAGATCGTTCATGGAGTAGCCCTTGTCAGCGTAACCCACATAGCCGGTCTTTTCGTCGCTGCTCCACTCCTCCTGCCAGATGGGGCCGATGGTGCCGAGGATATGGGCGGCCAGCGTGGTGTTGTAGACGCGGGCAGAGGCGGTGTGGATGCTGACGCCCTCGTACCGCCCGTCGGTGATGAGGCTCAGCACCTCCGAGGACACATCCTCGGCAAAGGTGTAACTGCTGCGGCTGTGCAGCTCATACCGCACGCCTGCCACCAACCGGGCCTCCGCGTCCGACAGACCCTCGTCGATGTGGTACAGCGTCCGCAGCTCCGCCAGCAGCTCCTGCCCGGTAGCGTTCTCCGTCAGTTTATTTTTCTTCAGAAAGGCGCTGAAGCTCTCCGAACGGCTGCTGACATAGCGGGAAAAGCTGCCGCTCTGTCCGATGGGCAGCGTATCGTTCCACGCCGTGTCTGTCTCCCGGCACAGCCGGACCAGCCGCAAAATGGCGCTGTTCAGCGCCTCCTCGTCGGAAAAGCCGCTGCGGTCGAACACCAGCGTATAGGCCAGCCGGTTGGATACCAGCACCTTGCCGTTCCGGTCGGTGATGATGCCGCGGGAGGCGGACACCGTTTCACTGGCGGCGTTGCTGGAGATGGACTTGGCACGGTTCTCACTGCCGTGCAGCACCTGCGCGTCATACAGCACCGCCAGAAACAGCAGCAGGCATACGCCGAAAAGACCCAGCAGGATCAGGACCCGCCGCTTGGCGGGATGTGGATTCTTTATCATGGGAAACTCCTCATTGTCAGTCGCTCCGCGTCAGCCGGAAGATCTTGCGGAAGGGAAAATGTGCCAGCGGCGTTACCGCCAACGACAGCAGCAGCTCCTTGCCCAGCAGCGTCAGCGCCGGGCCGATGGAGACGCCGTGCTGGGACGTCAGCAGCATGATCTGCAAAAAACCGCACAGCAGCAGTCCCACGGCGGAGACGGTCAGCGAGCAGAACAGGCCTGCCGCGATGACCTGCCCGGACAGCAGCCGCGCCAGAATCGCCGCGGTGAAAAACGTCAGGCAGTAGAAGCACACGAATACGCCGGAGGGGATCAGCAGGTCACAGGCCAGCCCGAAAAACAGGGCGTACAGCAGCGACGGCCCGCTGCGTTCCAGCGTGACGGGGATCAGCGCCAGCGCCGGCAGCAAAAACGGGTGTACGCCGCCTATGCGCACATACACCAGCACCATGTTCTGCACCAGCACCAGCAGCAGCGCACACAGGCAGTACAATATCCACTTTCGCACCACAGCGCGTCGTGTCATAGCCGATCCTTTCCCGCGGTCACTCCACCACGTCGAAATCCGTCACGATATACAGGTCCGTCAGGGTATCCAGCTCACAGCGGGGCGTCAGCACCGCATAGCGGGCCAGCCCGCCGTCGTCGGTGCGTACCTCCTCCACGGAGCCGATGGGCAGCCCGAAGGGGTAGTAGCCGCCCAACCCGGAGGTGACCACCAGATCGCCCTTGATGAGGGTGGAGGAGTCCGGCAGGTAGCTGAGCTTCAGCTTGCCCTCCGTCATCAGCGTCAGGTCGCCGGCGGCGATGGCCGTCTCCTCCGTGCGGAACACCATGGCGCCCAGCTGGGAGCCGGTGTCCAGAATGGTGGTCAGGCGGCACCAGTTCAGGCCCACCTCCGTCACCACGCCCACCAGATTGCCGTAGCAATCCACGGCGCAGTCGTTTTCCGCCACACCGTGACGGCTGCCACGGTTCAGCATCAGCGTACTGGACCAGTTGGACACGTCCCGCTGGGTGATGCGGGCCGCCTCGAAGGTCAGGTCGTTGCGCTGGGAGCGCAGCTCCAGCAGCTTGCGCAGCCGCTCATTCTCCTCGGCGGCAGGTGTGGCCGCCCGCAGCTCCTGCCGCAGCTCGGCATTTTCCTGCCGCAGCGCTTCGTTCTCCGCCTGCAAGTCCTCGATGCTGGCAAAGTGGTCGCCGATGCCGTCCACCCATGCCACCACCGCCGCGCCCGCCGACCGGAAGGGGGAGGCGATGACACCCAGTGCGTTGTGCAGCAGACTGGTGCCGGAGCCCAGCGCCGAGATGATGCACAACACCACGGCGATGACCGCCGCGCCGCCCAGCAGCCAGATGCCGGTCTTCGTAAAAAATCGTTTCATCCGTCGTTTCCTCTCAACCCAGCAGGGTGATACCGAAGTCCGCCAGCATACGGCTCAGCAGCAGCACCGGCAGACCCATCACGTTGAAAAAGTCGCCGTCGATGCGTTCCACCAGCAGCGCGCCCTGTCCCTGCGCACCATAGGCGCCCGCCTTGTCCATCGGTTCGCCGCCGGCGATGTAGGCGCGCAGCTCTGCCTCCGATGCGGGGCGGAAATAGACATGGGTGGACTGGGCGCGGGTCAGCACCCGCTGTCCCTGCCGCACCGTTACGCCGGTGCAGACCGTGTGGTGCCGCCCCTGCAAGGCCGTCAGCATGGCCAGCGCCTCCGACTCGTCGGCGGGCTTGCCCAGCTTTTTGTCGTCCAGAAACACCATGGTGTCGGCGGTGATGACGATCTCCTCCTGGTCGGAGGGGACTGCCTGCGACTTCTCCCGGGAGATGTAGCACACGATCTCCTCCGGCGTCAGGCCGTCAGGATACCACTCCTCCACCTGTGGCACCCGGATGGTAAAATCGCGGATGCCGATGCGCTGCAAAAGCTCCTGCCGCCGGGGGGAGCCGGAGGCCAGTACGATCCTTGCCATGCCGCTCACCGCCCTGTGGAGCCGAAGCCGCCTGCGCCCCGGTCTGTCTCGTCCAGCTCGCTGACCGGCACCACCGTGGGTCGTACCACCGGCGTCACCATCAGCTGGGCGATGCGGTCGCCGGGCCGGACGGTGTAGGGGCTGTCGCCCAGATTCACCAGCCCCACGCCGATCTCGCCGCGGTAGTCGCTGTCGATGACGCCCACGCCGTTGGCGAGGCACACGCCCTGCTTGATGCCCAGGCCGCTGCGGGCAAACACCAGCGCCACATAGTCCGCCGAGGGCAGGGCAATGGCGAGGCCGGTGGGGATGAGCCGCCGTTCACCGGCGGCCAGCGTCACCGGCTGGTCGATGCAGGCGCACAGATCCATGCACGCCGCTCCCGCCGTGGCAAAGCAGGGCAGGGGGATATCCGTTCCGATTTTGGGGGACAGGGCTTTGATCTTTAACTCCATAAGAACACCTTTTTCTGAAAATATGAAAACTATTCGTAATATTTCGCGTAAATTATACGTCCCGTTTACTCGACGCCCCGGTAAAACAGCCCACGTGTCATGTCGTCCGGCGTCCAGTCGCCGCCGTCCTTGTACCGCCGCAGCACGGCGGCGCACTGCTCCGGCGTCTCCGTGGTGAACCGCAGCCGCCCGTAGGTCAGGCCGCAGCGGTGCATCTCCGGCTTGTCGGCCAGAAACAGCGTCCTGCTGTTCTGGATCTCGCACCGGCAGCCATAGCCGCAGGTCACGGGGAATTGTGCGCCGGTACGGTCGGTGAGGACACTGCCTGCCCCGTGGGTACAGCCCACATTACACCGGGTGACGCAGTTCTCCATCACCATCAGCGGCAGCCGCCCGTAGACGATGGCCTCGCAGGGCAGGTGCTTGTTCAGATCGCGTACCTGCTGCCACCGCAGCTCAAAGGATGCCGTGGCGCTGGACAGTCCCTGCTCCCGCCAGAACAGGAGGGCGCGGGAGTTGAAGATATTCAATCCGAAGTCGCCCCGCAGCGTCCGCCCAAGTCCCCGCACGATGGGCAGATGACCCAGATTGCCGACAGCCACCGCCGTCGCCTCCGGGTGCCGCTCCAGAAGCTGCCGCAGCACCGGCTCGTCCGCCGTCCGGAAAATGCGGGGCAGCACGGCGCACAGCTCCGTTTCACCCCAGTCCAGCCCGGCGTCCAGCCGCTCCAGCTCCTCGATGGGGACGTAGACGATGGCGGGCTTTTCCGCCAGCAGCGCCGCCGTCACCTGCTGGGCCTTCAGCACGGAGCAGGTAAAGCGCATCGTTTTGGGGGGCTCCGGCGCCTCGGGCAGCGCCGCCGCCTCCAGCACACGCCGGACGTGGGGGTCGCGGCCCTGCCGCAGTTCCTCCTTCTGCCAGGGGCTCATCCGCCGCAGGAACCAGTCCTGCTCCAGCCGCTGCTTCAGCCCCTCCAGCGCGTCCCGCCGCAGGCCGTTGATGACGCTGGCCGGCAGCATCAGACCATCGTCCAGCTCCGCGCGGAACTGCTCCACCGTGAACACGGTGCCGCCGGTCTTGCTCAGCCGCTCCCGCAGCTCCTCGGCGGTCAGGGCGCGGCTGCGGGCCGTCTCCGGCACCGGGCCCTGCGCCCATACGTTCATCAGACCATTGTTGCTCTGGCAGGCCACTGCCAGCGACACCGGCTTGCCCGCCTGCACCCGGATGGCCAGAGACACCGGTATCCTCCGGTTCTCCCGCCCGTTTTCGTACTGCGCCCGCGCCTCGGCGAACAGCTCCTTCGGCTCCGGCGCGTTCTCCGGACGGGTGCCGAACATCTGGGGGCCTTTTTTGCCCAGCCAGTACCCGTCGGTAAACCCGCTGCGGGAGAACGCCTGCTCCAGCTGACGGGCTTCCTCCGCCGTAGGACGGCGCTTTTCATCGAGTAGCCGCCGGTAGATGCCGGTGACCACCGCCACATATTCCGGGCGCTTCATGCGTCCCTCCAGCTTGAGGCAGGCCACGCCCATCTCCGCCATCTCCCCGAGATACGCGGAGAGATTGGCGTCCTTCAGGCTCAGGGGATGCCCGCCCCGGCAGGGTCCGTCGACCCCGTAGGGCAGGCGGCAGGGCTGGGCGCAGGCGCCCCGGTTGCCGCTGCGCTCGCCCACCACGGCGCTCATCTCGCACTGTCCGGAGTAGCACATACAAAGCGCGCCGTGGATGAAGATCTCGATCTCGGCGGGACAGCCGGCGCAGATCTCCCGCACCTCGTCCCGGTTCAGCTCCCGGGCCAGCACCACCCGCTCCATGCCCAGGGCGGCGGCCTCGTTGGTACCGCCCAGCGTGAACAGGCTCATCTGGGTGCTGGCGTGGAGGGGTACGTCCGGCACGATCTCCCGCGCCAGCGTCAGAAGCCCCCAGTCCTGCACCAGTATGGCGTCCACGCCCATGGCGCAGGCTTTTTTCAGGGCGTCCGCGGCCTGCACCAGCTCCCGGTCGGTCAGCAGGGTGTTCAGCGTCAGAAAGACCCGTACACCCCGTAAATGGCAATAAGAAACCGCCGACGCAAATTCCTCGTCGGTGAAATTTTTGGCGCTGCGCCGCGCATTGAACGCGCCGAAGCCCATATAGACCGCGTCCGCGCCGGTCTGGACGGCGGCGATCAGGGAGTCAAAGCCGCCGGCGGGGGAGAGAAGCTCCATCATCCCTTGCGGCCCTGCTGATTTTGCAGCTTGCGGCGCAGCTCGGCGGCCTCGTTCTTGGCGCGGCTGGCCTCGTCCAGATAGGTCTTCAGCTGGCGGCGCAGGTTATCGGCATTCTCCTGGGCCTTGCACAGCTCGTCCGCCAGATTCACGGCGGCCAGCACGGCAGCGTTGTCACGGCTCATGTGGGTGCCGTCCATCAACTGACGCATCTCACCGTCCACCATGGCGCCTACCTTCTCCATGTAGGCGGCGTCCTCCTCCGCGACCAGCGTGTATTCCATGCCGCAGATGGTCATCGTTACCCGATTCGCCATAGGTCAACCTCCTCTGTATATCCGTAAAAAGCTCACTCTGCTCCTATTGATAGAGATGCTTATACAGCATCCATTATAGCACAATTTCCCGGTGTGGAAAGTGTATTTTGCCGAAAAGCGGAAATTTGTAAAAATGTGACCGCGCCCGCTTTACGCCGCCGCACTTTTCATGTAAAATAGGGAGACTGATAAAAGAGGGAGGCGTGTGCCGTGAGCGGCTATATCCTGCGTGGCGGACAAGAGAATATGACCCTGCCCGCCTCGGCGGTGGAGAGCCTGCTCAAGCGCGGGGAGGGCGATGCGGCGTTGCTGTATCTGGCACTCCAGCGGTTTGGCCGGGGCGTCACGCCGGAGGAGCTGGAGAAGGTGCTGCCCACCATGAGCCGCCTGCGTCTGGACGCGGCGGAGGGCGTTTTGCAGGAGCTGGGGCTTTTGCCCCGTCCTCAGCAGCCCCGCCCTGAGCCGGCGGCGGAGCGTCCCGCCTACTCCGCGGAGGATATCACCGCGCTGCTGACGGACAACGAGGGCTTCCGCCTGCTGATCCCGCAGGCGGAGCAGCAGCTGGGCAAGAAGCTGCGTACCGCCGACCTGCAAATTCTGGCGGGACTATACGACGATCTGGGGCTGCCGGCGGATGTGATCTATCTGCTGCTGTGCCACTGTGTGGAGCGCGCCAAGGCCCAGTGGGGCGAGGGACGCCGCCCCACCATGCGGCAGGTGGAGAAGGAGGGCTACCACTGGGCGCAGCTGGGGCTTTTCGATCAGGTCAGCGCCGCCGCCTACCTGCGGACATGGAGCCGCCGCCGCCAGAAGATGGGGGCGTATATGCAGGCGCTGCACCTGCCGGAGCGTCCCCCGGTGGAGGCGGAGAGCCGCTACATCTCGGACTGGATGGACATGGGCTTCCCGCCGGAGACGGTGGCCATGGCCTACGAGCGGACGGTATTTTACAAGAAGGACATGAACTGGCGCTATCTCAACGGCATCCTGCGCCGCTGGCACGACAGCGGGTGGCACACCCCCCAGCAGGTGCAGCGGGGCGAGGAGCGCAAGCCGTCTCCCACGCCGCCGGCCGGCGGCGAGCAGGGCAGCGGTGAGCAGAATGCGTGGATGCGCCGGTACATCAAGAGGTGAGGATATGGCATACGACGGCAGGATCATGCAGCGGGCGCTGACCCGCTTTGACGAGGATAAGCAGCGCCGCGCCGCCCAGCTGGAGCAGCGGCGGCGTACCGCCTACGCCCGTGCGCCCCGTCTGGCGGAGATCGAGGCGGAGCTGCGCGGCACCATGGGGCGCATCATCTCCTCCGCGCTGGCGCGGGGGACGGACCCGGTGCCGGCCATCCGGGTGCTGCGGGACGAGAACCTCCAGCTCCAGCGGGAGCGAGCGGAGCTGCTGGCGTCGCTGGGCTATCCGGCGGACTATCTGGAGGAGAAGCCCGCCTGCGCCAAGTGCGGCGACACTGGCTATGTCTCCGGCGGCGTGTGCGCGTGCCTGCGGGCGTACTACGCCCGGGAGCAGTTGGCGGAGCTTTCCCGTCTGCTGCCGCTGGGGGAGGACAGCTTCGAGACCTTCAGCTTCGACTGGTACGACAGCGCGGTACAGCCCGCCTTCGGCATCTCCCCCCGGGAGAACATGGAGCGCAACTACGACGTCTGCCGGGACTACGCCTACCAATTCGCTAAAGGCAGCGGCGATCTGCTGCTGTCCGGCGGCACGGGGCTGGGCAAGACGTTCCTCTCCGCCTGCATTGCGCGGGTGGTCAGCGAGAACGGCTTTTCCGTGGTGTACGACACCGCCGCCAGCGTGTTCAGCCGGTTTGAGGACGCCAAGTTCCGCCGGGACGACGGCGGCAGCGAGGACGCGGACCGTTGTATGCGGTGCGACCTGCTGATCCTGGACGATCTGGGTACGGAGATGACCACGTCCTTCGTCCAGAGCGCCCTGTACCAGATCGTCAACGGGCGGCTGATGGCGGGACGCTCCACCATCATCAGCACCAATCTGGCGCCGGAGGAGATCGGCAGCCGCTACGGCCGGTCGGTGCTGTCCCGGCTGGAGGGGGAGTACGAGATCCTGCCCTTCTTCGGGGAGGATATCCGCCGCCTGAAGCGGGAACGGCAATAAGGACGCAAAAAAGACGCCTGCGGGCGTCTTTTTTTACGTCCCTGGCTGTTTTTTGAATTTCCCGACAATTTCTGCCCGATTTCGCAGTTCACTTGCCGTAGACTGGACAAAAGGAGGGGAGGAGCATGAAGAAGAACCAGAAGGGGGAATTCCTGTCCAGCCGCGTTCGCTATATCCCCATCAACGCGGTGCGTCCCAACCCCCAGCAGCCACGGCGCAGCTTCGACGAGACGGCGCTGCAGGAGCTGGCGGACAGCATCAGCGCCTACGGGATTTTGCAGCCCCTGACCGTGCGGGACCGGGGCGGCGTCTACGAGCTGGTGGCGGGGGAGCGCCGCCTCCGCGCCGCCCGCATCGCCGGACTGCGGGAGGTTCCCTGCCTCATCGCCGAGGTGGGGGAGGAGGACGCGGCGCTGCTGGCGCTGATCGAGAACCTCCAGCGCCGGGATCTGGACTACATGGAGGAGGCGGCGGCCATCGCCCGGCTCATCCGGCGGTACGGCCTGTCCCAACAGCAGGCGGCGGAGAAGCTGGGGAAGTCCCAGCCCACCATTGCCAACAAGCTGCGTCTTTTGCGGCTGAGCGCGCCGGTGATCGACTGCCTGCGGCAGTACGGCCTGACGGAGCGCCACGCCCGCACCCTGCTGCGGCTCACCGACCCGGAGCAGCAGCTGGCGGCGGCGCGGCACATCGGAAAGCGCGGCCTGAACGTGGCGCAGACCGAGCAGTACATAGACCGGCTCACCGCGGAAAACCGGACGGAGCCGCCCCGAAGAAGACCCACCTATATCATCAAGGACGTGCGGCTGTTTCTCAACAGCGTGGAGCGGGGCGTCCGGCTGATGCAGTCGGCGGGGGTAGGCGCGGAGGTGGGCCGCCGGGACACGGAGGAGGAGATCCTGCTGACCATCCACATCCCCAAGCGCAGGGAGGCCGGTGTTGTTACGGAATCGTAACCCATTTCCCTATTTCATGTGGTATTATGGGCAAAAACGGGAAAATGCCCGTATACACATGGAAAAAGGAGGGGGGACATCGGTGGAAGAAATGAACAATGTGTCCTCTGTTGTAACGGAAAAGGAGGGCGGCGCCCGGCTGGAGACCGCCGCCCCGTCAAAGACGCCCATGACCGGCGGCAAAAAAGCGGCGCTGGTGATCGGTATCCTTTTGGGCGTATTGGTGCTGGCATATCTGGCCGCCTGCGTGGTGGTGCAGACCGTGTACGGCGGCACCGCCCTTCCCCGCACGGATGTGCTGGGGGTGGACGTGTCGAAGATGACGGAGCAGGAGATCGTTGCGCTCTGGGAGAAGCAGGGCGTCCAGACCGTCCGGGATACCAAGGTATCTCTGACGGAGAACGATGCGGACATCGGCAGCGTGTCGCTGGAGGAGCTGGGCGTCACCGTGACGCCGGAGGCGGCGGCTGTCGCCGCCGGTGCGTCCCGGCGGTACGAGAGCTGGGGCGGCGGCGCGCTGGCGTGGCTGCGTGGCGGCTGGGAGTATATCCACAGCTGGTTTGCCCAGACCTCCGCCGTGCCGTCCTTTGATGTGGACAGCGCCGCGCTGGACACCGCCTGCGAAAAGCTGTCCGCCAGCCTGAACTGCACCGTGGTGGACGGCGGCTACCGTCTGGAAAAGGGCGAGGGGCTATATATCACCAAGTCCGCCGACGGCCGTATGCTGGATGCACCCAAGCTGGAGCGGGACCTGACCGCCATGCTGCAAAGCGGCGCGCTGACGCCGGTGGCCTGCGTCTACGAGGAGAAGAAGGCGGAGACCGTGGATGTGCAGGCGCTCCACGACCAGCTGGCGGGGGAGAAGGTGGAGGCCGTCTGCAACAAGGAGACGGGCAAGCCCACCCAGTCCCACATCGGCGTGACCTTCGATGTGGCAGCGGTGCAGGCGCAGTTGGACGCCGCCCCGGCGGGTACGGAGTTCCTGGCCGACGCACAGGTGGAGTTCCCCACCGTGTCCACGGAGGAGCTGGAGGAATGTATGTTCCGTGACGTGCTGGGTACCTGCACCACCAAATGTGCCGGGCCGTGGGGCCGTCACCAGAACATCAAGCTGGCGGCCGCCGCCATCAACGGCAGGATCTACAACCCTGGCGAGGAGTTCTGGTACAACTCCACGGTGGGGCAGCGCACGGCGGCCCGCGGCTACCATGAGGCGGGCGTCTACGAGGCGGGGCGCACCACCACCGGCATCGGGGGCGGTATCTGTCAGGTGTCCTCCACTCTGTACTACGCGGTGATGCTCAGCGATCTGGACATCGTCCTGCGGTACTGCCATATGTTCAACCCCGGCTACCTGCCCATCGGCTGCGACGCCACGGTGAGCTGGGGTGGGCCGGACTTCGCCTTCCGCAACAGCCGGGACTACCCCATTAAGGTCGTCACATCCTACAACGACAACACCAATGAGCTGACCTGCACCATTCTGGGTACCAAGGTGGATGACCACTATGTGGTCATCACCAACGCGGTACTGGCCAGCTACGACTATCAGGTGGTCTATCAGGAGTCCCCGGACGTGGCGCCCGGCGATGAGGTCATCGACCAGTACGGCCACACCGGCTACTTCGTCCGCACATGGCGGAACATCTACGACGGGAACGACAACCTGCTGTCCAGCCGCGTGGAGGCGGACAGCCACTACGACGTGGGCAACAAGATCATTCTGGTGGCGCCGGGCTACCTGCCGGACACCGGCGAATAACGGGAGAAAAACAAGGGGGCGTATCCCCGGATACGCCCCTACTTTTGTACAGAAAAGCGGTCGAAATTTGCGTTTTTCTTAAGACTTTCCGCCGGAGCCCTTAAACCGGCGGCAGACCGATTGCGAACCGGCGCAGACCGCGTATAATCGACTTACAGACATCTCTTACGGAGAGGAGGCGGACGCCGTGCCTGCATTTGTTGTTGACAGCGCGGCGCTGTCGCGCAATATCGAAAAGCTGCGGCGTTTTACGTCCGCGCAGATCATCGCCGTGGTCAAGGGCAACGGCTACGGGCTGGGTATGGTACCCTACGCCCGCTTCCTGACGGCGCAGGGTGTGGCGCTGCTGGCTGTCTCCACGGCGGCGGAGGCCGCCGCCCTGCGGGATGCCGGTATCACGGCGGAGCTCCTGATGCTGTCCTCCACCGCGCTGCCGGAGGAGATCGCCGCGCTGCTGGCGCGGGACGTGATCCTCACTGTCGGCTCCGCCGACGCGGCCCGCGCCGTGTCTGATGCGGCTGCGGCGCGGGGCGTTACCGCCCGCGTCCATGTGAAGCTGGACACCGGTATGGGACGATACGGCTTTTTACCGCAGGAGACGGCGGAGGCCGCCGCCCTGCTGCAAGCGCTGCCCGCCCTCCGGGTGGAGGGCGTGTTCACCCACCTCTCCGATGCCGCCAACGCCAAATGCACCGCCCTGCAATACCGGCGGTTTACCGAGGGCGTCCGCATTTTGCAGGAGGCGGGCATCGACACGGGGCTGCGCCACGTCTGCGCGTCCACCGCGTTCCTGCGTTATCCGGAGATGCATCTGGACGCGGTGCGCCTTGGCTCGGCGCTGCTGGGACGGCTGTCCGTGCCGGACACGCTGGGGCTGGAGCGCATCGGCTGGCTGGAGGCGCAGGTGACGGAGCTGAAGACGCTGCCCGCCGGCTGGCCGGTGGGCTACACCGGTGCCTATTGCACGCGGCGGGAGACGCGGCTGGCGCTGCTGCCGGTGGGCTACACCAGCGACGTGGGGGTGACGGAGGAGACCAACGCCCTGCGCCTGCGGGATCGGCTGCGGCGGGTGCTGCACGCCGGGCGGAGGCTGCTGTGCGCCGACGGCCCACCGTACTGGTCAACGGCTGCCGCTGTCCGGTACGGGGCGTGGTGGGCGCCACGGCCATAGAAGCGGATGTGACGGGCGTACCCTGCGCCGTGGGCGACACGGCGCGTATTGAGGTGCGGCCCAAGTTCGTGGACAGTGCCGTACCCAGAGAGTACCGATAAACAGAGCAAAAAAACAGCGCCGGGCGTATGCCCAGCGCTGTTTTTGTCGTTGTTACCGGCACAGGAAGCTGTACCAGCCCTCGGAGTCGTTCTGCTCGAGAACCATCCAGCCGTCAGCGCGAAGCTTGGCCAGCACCTCCTCCGCCCGGTCGTCGATGATGCCGGAGCAGAGGAACAGGCCGCCCTCCTTCAGGAAGGGGCGCACCTTGTCGGAAAGCCCCATGATGACGTCCGCCACGATGTTGGCCACCACCATATCGTAGCCGCCGCCGAACTCCGCCTGCAGGGTCTTGTCCGTCAGCACGTCGCCCCACCGCACGGTGTAGCGATCCTTACCCACGCCGTTGAGGGCGGCATTCTCGTAGGCCACATCCACGCACTTCTCATCGATGTCGCAGGCAAAGGCCGCCCTTGCACCCAGCACCAGCGCGGCGATGGACAGAATGCCGCTGCCGCAGCCCAGGTCGAGGATCTTCTCGCCGCCATGGATGCACTTGTCCAGCGCCTGCAAGCACAGACGGGTGGTGGCGTGGCTGCCGGTGCCGAAGGTCAGACCGGGATTCAGCACCAGCTTCACCCGTCCGTGATCCCTCTTGGCCTGCTCCCACTGGGGGACTACCAGCAGCCGCTCCCCGATCTCCATGGGCTTGTAGAATTTCTTCCAGTTGTTCTCCCAGTCCGCGTCCGCCACGTTGTCGATGGTCAGCCGCAGGGGGGCGTAGTCCGGGTGCGCCTTTTTCAGCTCAGACATGGCGATACGCACCTGCGCGATGGTATGCAGCGCCGCCTCGTTCCGCTCCAGATAGAAGGTGACGCGGCTGATGCCGGCCTTCTCCCGCAGCAGCTCCTCGTCCACATAGTCCCAGTACTGCTTATTATGCTCCAGAAAGTCCTTGAAGTCCGCCTCGTCGTCGATGATGACGCCGGTGATGCCCTGCTGCTCCAGCAGCTCTGTCACCGCGTCCAGCCCGGACGGCGAGGTATCGATCTTCAGCTCCAGCCATTCCATGTGTGTTCCCTCCGCATCTGTGATGGTGTCAGCGCTTGGTGCCTACGAAGAACAGACCCATGGTGTTGGGGCCGGTATGGCTGCCGATCACCGGGCCGATGTAGTTGATGTAGACCTCCTTCACGCCGTAGCGTGCCTTCAGCTCCTCCGCCACGGCACGGGCCTCCACCTCGCAGTCCGCCTGACAGATGAACATCACCTGCTCACTGGGCTCGATGCCCAGCTCCGCCACCTTGTCGATGAGGGCTTGGAGGCTTGCCTTGCGGCCGCGGGCCTTTGTCATGGGCACCAGCTTGCCCTCGTCGGAGGTGTGCATCACCGGCTTGATAGACAGCATGGTACCCAGAAACGCGGTGGTGGCGGACACGCGGCCGCCCATCTTCAGGTAGTTCAGGTCGTCCACGGTGAACCAGTGGTCGATGTGGAGCTTGTTCTCCTCCACCCACTGCACCAGCTCCTCGGCGGACAGACCCTCCCGCTTTTTCTGCACGGCCAGATACAGCAGCAGACCCTGACCCAGCGACGCGGACAGGGAATCCACCACATACACGCGGCTGTCGGGGAACTCATCGGCCATGGTCTTGGCGGCGATGACCGCGTTCTGATAGGTGGCGGACAGGGCGCTGGAGAAGTTGATGGACACGATGTCCTTGCCCTGCGCCAGCACGGCGCGCATGGCGTCCTCAAACTGCCCCACGTTGGCGGCGGAGGTGGTGCCGAGGATGCCGGCGCGGATGTTCTTGTAGAATTCCTCGAAGCTGATCTCGCTGCCGTCCAGCAGGTTGGCGTAGTCCTTGCCGTCCATATGTACGGTCAGGGGTACCACGTTCAGCTCCAGCTCCTTGGCCATATGGTCGGTCAGGTCGCAGCAGCTGTCAGTCATGATGATGTAGTCGCGCATAGTAAAAGCCTCCTTGCAGCAGATGGATATCCGTATCGTCTCGATACCACATGGTATCACGAAAAACGTCCCGTGAAAAGGGAAAAGTGAAAAATTTGCGCCGATGGCGGCGGGGGTGCTTATTTCCCCACGCAGAAGCGGGAGAAGATGGTGTCCACCAGATCCTCCCGGATGCGCTTGCCGTTCAGCTCGCCCAGCGCCTCCAGCGCCGCCTCGCAGTCCGTCAGCACCACATCCGGCGTCATGCCAATGCGCAGGGCGCTCCGCGCCTCCGCCACGGCGGACAGGGCGCGGGAGACGGCGTCTGCCTGCCGTGCGTTGGTCAGCAGCTCACCGGCGGGGGTCTCTCCGGCGGGATACAGCGCCGCCACCGCGTCTGAAAGCGTATCCAGCCCCTCGCCGGTGCGGGCGGAGATGGTCAGCACGTTGTCGAACCGGTCAGCCAGCTGCCCGATGTCCAAACGGCGCGGCAGGTCGCCCTTGTTCACCAGCACCAGCAGGTTGGGTACGCTCTGTGCCGCGGCGATGGCCTGCTCGTCCTCCTCCGACAGTGCCTGTGAGCCGTCCAGCACCAGCAGCGCCAGCGACGCCCGCTGCGCCGCCTGACGGCTGCGTTCCACGCCCATGGCCTCGATCCGGTCGCTGCTGTCCCGGATCCCGGCGGTGTCCGTCAGCCGCAGCAGCACGCCGCCCACCAGCACCTTCTCCTCCACGGTGTCCCGTGTGGTGCCGGCAATGTCGGTGACGATGGCCCGGTCGTAGCCCAGCAGGGCGTTGAGCAGGGAGGATTTCCCGGCGTTGGGCCGCCCCAGAATGACGGTGGGTACGCCCAGCCGCAGAAGCTGCCCCCGGGAGAAGGTGGCCAGCAGCGTCTCCAGCTCCTGCTGGGAGGTACGCAGCGTGTCCAGCATCTGCTGGCGCTGCACGTCCTCGATGTCCTCATCGGGGTAGTCCACCACGGCGTAGAACCGCGCCGTCATGTCCATCAAGCCGTCGTAGATGCGGCCGATGGCACGGCTCAGGGCGCCGTCCAGCTGGCACACCGCGTTTTTCGCCGCCTCTGCCGTCTCCGCGTCGATGAGGTCGGCCACGGACTCCGCCTGAATGAGATCCATCCGCCCGTTAAGGAAGGCGCGACGGGTGAACTCGCCTCCCTTGGCCTGCCGGCATCCGGCGGCGAACAGCGCGGTAAGACCGGCGTTCAGCACCACCGGCGAGCCGTGACAGTGCAGCTCGGCGCAGTCCTCGCCGGTATAGCTGTCCGGGCCGGGAAACCGGACGCACAGCACGTTGTCGATGACGCTGCCATCCGCGTCCAGCAGGTCGCCGTACACCATGCGGCGCGGCGTCTGCGCCCCGGCGGAACGCCCGTTTTTGGCGCGGAATACCCGGTCCAGCGCGGTCAGCGTACCCGGCCCGGACAGGCGCAGGATACCGATGGCACTGGGCAGCTGGGGCGTGGCGATGGCGGCGATGGTATCGGACATAGGCGGAGCCTCCTTGCGGTGATTTTCTTCAGTATAGCACGGAAGGCGGGGAAAAAACAAGAGACACGCCAGTTGGCGTGTCTCTTGTTTTGTTGTGTGGTTACTCGGCCTTGGGAGCCTCGGCAGCAGCCTTGGCGGCAGCGGCCTTCTTCTCGGCGGCAGCCTTCTGCGCGGCCTTGAACTTCTCCTTCTCCTCGGGAGTGGGGATGGGCTCGATGGCGTTGCGGGGGCAGGCCTTGGCGCACATGGTGCAGTTCTTGCACTTGGTGTAGTCGATGACGGCCACGTTATCCACCACGTGGATGGCGTCGAACTTACAGGTGCGCTCGCACATACCGCAGGCGATGCAGCTGTTGGCGCAGACCTTGGTCACAGCGGGACCCTTGTCCTTGTTGGAGCAGTCGACGAACACCTTCTGCTTGTAGGGCACCTCCACGATCAGGTGGTGCGGGCAGGCGGCGCGGCAGGCGCCGCAGTTGGTGCACTTCTCCTTGTCCACCACGGCCACGCCGTTCTCCACGTGGATGGCGTCGAACTTACAGGCCGCGACACAAGAGCCGAAGCCGAAGCAGCCGTAGCGGCAGGCCTTGGCGTCGCCGCCGCAGACCTTGGTGGCGGCCAGGCAGTCCTTCACGCCGCGATACTCGAAGTTCTCCTTGGCGTTGCAGCCGCCGTTGCACATCACATGGGCGACCATCTTATCGCCGGAGGGAGCCTCCAAGCCCATGATGGCCGCGATCTTGGCGGCGTTCTCGGGGCCGGCGGGAGCGCAGGCGGTGACGGGAGCCTTACCAGCCAGAATGGCCTCGGCGCAGCCAGCGCAGCCGGGGTAGCCGCAGCCGCCGCAGTTAGCGCCGGCCAGGCAAGCCTGGATCTCAGGCAGACGGGGATCGACCTCGACCTCAAAGACCTTAGCGGCAACGGCGAGGATCAGGCCGAAGATGATGGCGAGAGCGCCCAGTACGACGATCGCCCAAATCAAAGTAGTCATATTCTTCTACCTCCTTACCAGACCTTCAGGCCGCTGAAGCCCATGAACGCCAGAGCGATCAGGCCGGCGGTGACCAGCGCGATGGGGAAGCCATCGAAGGCCTTGGGGTTCTCGCTGGAGACCTCCAGCTGCTCGCGGATAGCGGCGAACAGGAAGATGGCCAGCAGGAAGCCCAGACCGCCGGTGATACCGTAGACCACGGACTCAATGAAGTTGTACTCATTCTGGGTATTCAGCAGAGCGACACCCAGCACGGCGCAGTTGGTGGTGATCAGGGGCAGGTACACGCCCAGCGCGGTGTACAGGGTGGGGATGTTCTTCTTCAGGAACATTTCCACGAACTGCACCAGCGCGGCGATGACCAGAATGTAGGCCACCGTCTGCATGAAGCCCAGATCGAAGGCGATGAGGATCTTATTGACGCCGAAGCAGACGGCGGAGGCCAGACCCATGACGAAGGTCACGGCGGCGCCCATGCCCACGGCGGTGTCGATCTTCTTGGACACGCCCAGGAAGGGGCAGATGCCCAGGAACTGCGCGAAGATAAAGTTATTGGTCAGAATTGCGCCAAGAGAGATGGCGAGCAGTGTAGTTACAGTCATGACTTACTTGGCCTCCTTTTTCTTAGCACTCTTGGCCAGAGCCCACTGCATCAGTGCGATGAGGCAGCCCAGGGTCAGGAAGCCGCCCACAGGCAGAGTCAGGACCTTGATGCCGAACTCCTCGGGGAAGATGGTGATGCCGGGTGCGCTGCCCAGAGCGCCGCCGCCCAGCAGACCGCCGCCGAACTTACCGGAGCCGAAGAACTCACGGAACACGCACATCACGATCAGGACCAGCGTATAGCCGATGCCCTGGCAGACGCCGTCCACCGCGGAGGCGCCTACGCCGTTCTTGGAGGCAAAGCCCTCGGCACGGCCCAGGATGATGCAGTTCACGACGATCAGGGGGATAAACACGCCCAGAGAGTTGGACAGAGCGGGGACGAAGGCCTTCAGCAGCAGGTCCACGCAGGTCACGAAGCCGGCGATGACCACGATGTAGCAGGCGATACGCACCTCGTTGGGGATGATCTTACGCAGCAGGGAGATAAAGATGTTGGACAGGGTCAGGATGATCAGCACGCTGACGCCCATGCCCAGGCCGTTGAAGAACGACGTGGTGATGGCCATGGTGGAGCACATACCCAGCACCTGAACCAGCACGGGGTTCTGTGTGATCAGACCCTCTTTCAGTTGCTTACCGAAATTCATGTTGCAGCTCCTCCTTTCTTAGCCCAGCAGTTCGGCAACAGCCAGAGCCGCATTTGCGCCCATGTTGATGCCCTTGGTGGAGACGGTGGCGCCGGAGACGGCGGTGATGTTCTTGCCCACCACCAGAGAGCCGGAGCCGCTCATGCCGATGAACTGATCCAGAACGGGCTCACCGGCGGCGTTGGGCTCGTTGCCCACGACCTTGGTGCCGATGCCGGACGTCTCGGAGTGGCTGACCACGGAGATGCCGGTGATGGCCTTGTCGGCGTCCACGCCGACCATCATGACGATGGAGCCCTGAGAGCCGGAGGCGGAGATCTTCATGACGTAGCCGGCATCAGCGCCGCCGTTGGTCATGGGATACAGCTCCACCAGCTTGCCGCCCTGTGCGGAAGCGGCGGCGGCGAGGGCGTCGGTGATCTCCATCTTGTCGCCGAACTCGCTGCCCTCGGGGGCGACGGCGCTCATGGCGATGCGGGTGTTTTCAGCCTCGATGGCTGCGATCTTGTCACGGGTCACGCTGTCGACCAGACCCAGCAGGGCGGCCACGACCAGAGAGATGACGGTCAGGGTACCGGCGACCTTGAGAATAAACTTACCGGAGATCTTCATTACTTAGTCGCCTCCTTCTTTTCTTTCTTCTCTTTCTTCACAGCACCGTAGATGGTGGGACGGATGTACTTATCCAGCAGCCAGGTGGTGCAGTTCATGATCAGGATGGAATAGCAAACGCCCTCGGGATAGGAGCCGAAGCGGCGGATGAAGCAGGTCAGCAGACCGCAGCCGATGCCGAAGACCAGCTGGCCGGGCTTGGTGACGGGGGAGGTGGCATAGTCGGTGGCCATGAAGATGGCGCCCAGCATCAGACCGCCGCCGAACACGTTGTACAGCATATAGTCCACACCGCTGATGCCGGCAGGCGCCGCGATCAGGGTCAGGATAGCCACGGTGCCGATGTAGGCCACGGGGGTGTGCCAGGAGATGACCTTGCGGATCAGCAGGAACACGCCGCCCACCAGCAGGCACAGGGAGGAGACCTCACCCAGAGAGCCGCCGATCTTGCCCAGGAACATATCGCTGACGGAGTAGTTGCTGGTCAGGGTGGTGAACGCCTCCACAGTACCCTCCTTCATGATCTGCAGGGGGGTAGCGGCGGAGGTGACGTCGGGACGGATCCGGGGGATCGCCCAAGTGGTCATGGCGGTGGCATAGCTGGCCAGCAGGAAGGCACGGCCCGCCAGCGCGGGGTTCAGGAAGTTGCAGCCGATGCCGCCGTAGAGCTGCTTGACCACAACGATGGAGAAGAATGCGCCGATGATGACGGCCCACCAGGGCAGGTCAACGGGGCAGACGAAGCTCAGCAGGATACCGGTGACAACTGCGGACAGGTCGCCGACCATGTTGGACTTCTTCATGAGCTTGCGGTACGCCCACTCCCAGAACACGCAGGACACCACGGACACGGCGGTCAGCAGCAGCGCCTTCCAGCCGAAGCAGTAGACGCTCCAGGCCAGAGCCGGCAGCAGCGCGATGATCACGTCCAGCATAATGGAGCGGGTATCCTCGTTGGAGCGGATGTGGGGAGAGGAGGACGCGATCAGCTTGAGATTCTTGTAATCAGTCATGGTTTACGCCTCCTTCTTTTCGGCAGCGGCCTTTGCCTCGGCCTCCGCCTTGGCCTTGGCGGCCATTCTTGCGTTGTTGACCTGCTGCTTGCCCAGACGGAACGCATGGGTCAGGGGCAGGCGTGCGGGGCAGGTGTAGGTGCAGGCGCCGCACTCGATGCAGTCCATGCCGTGCAGCACGTTCTGCCAGGTGTCCACGTCGCCCTTCATCAGATACTTGTACATGAACACCGGCTCCAGACGGATGGGGCAGACGCCCACGCACTTGCCGCAGCGGATGCACTGGGGATCCTCGACGTACTGCTCCTCCTTGTCGGCGAAGGCCAGCATCGCGCCGGTACCCTTACCGACGGTGACGTCCACGTCGTACTGGGCCAGACCCATCATCGGGCCGCCCATGATGAGCTTGTAGGTCTCCTCCTTCAGGCCGCCGCAGGCGTCGAAGAGCTTGGTGATGGGGGTGCCGATGGGGCACTCGATGTTCTTGGGGTCGATGACGCCGGAGCCGGACACGGTGACGATCTTGCTCACCACGGGCATACCGGTGTACACCGCGCGATAGATGGCGCAGGTGGTGTTCAGGTTGAAGATGCAGCAGCCTGCGTCGGCGGGCAGCTTGCCGCTGGGGACCTGACGGCCGGAGACGGCCTGGACCAGCTGCTTTTCAGCGCCCTGGGGATAGCGGGTGTGCAGGACCTCCACCACCACGGGAGCGTTCAGCTCGGCGATGGTCTTGTTCAGCACGTCGGCCGCGTTCTGCTTGTTGGCCTCGATGCCGATGTACACCTTGTCCACGCCGAAGCACTTGGCCAGCAGGGTCGCGCCCTTGATGACCTGCTCGGGACGCTCCAGACAGGTGCGGTGGTCGCCGGTGATGTACGGCTCGCACTCAGCGGCGTTGATGATCACGTAGTCCACCTTGCCCAGACCGGAGCTGATCTTCACATGGGTGGGGAACGTTGCGCCGCCCTGGCCGACGATGCCGGCGTTCTTGACGATCTCCACCAGCTGCTCAGGCGTCAGGCTGTCGGGGTCCGCCACGGGCTTGACTTCCTCGGACACTTCGTTCTGGAAGTCGTTTTCGATGACCACGGACATCATCTTGCCGCCCATGTTGAAGGGGCGGGGCTCCACAGCCTTGACCGTACCGGATACGGAGGCGTGGATGGGTGCGGAAACAAATCCGCCGGGTTCGCCGATCCTCTGTCCAATTTTTACCTTGTCGCCCACCGCAACGATAGGCTTGCAAGGTGCACCGATGTGCATAGACATGGGAATGACCACCTCAGCCGGCGCTGCCAGCTGTTCGATGGCCTTTTCATTGGTCGCGGCCTTCATGTCATTGGGATGAACGCCGCCAAAGAAAGCTTGTGCCATTGTCTTTCACCTCATCTTAACTACCGGGTGGCGCTATGCCACCGCATACTGTTCAGATATTACAACAAATCTTTTCGCTTGTCCAGCCCTCCGGCGCATTTCTCCCGGTTTTTTTGGCTTTTTTGTCGCCGGCATCGTCCCTGTGTCCGCCCAAAATACCCATATCTGTCGAATTTTGCCGCTTTTGCCCATGGGAGAGGCACTTGTGTTTTCCCCGGCACTGTGATAGAATATTGCCGCGCCGGGGGAGAAATGCCTATAGACCCCGTGCAGAAAGGAGGGCGGCATCATGCTGCTTGACCGTATTTCCCTGAAGAGAGAGGCGAAGGACATCGTCAAATGCGCCCGCGTCTCCGCCTACGGGTTCACGCTGCTGTTTCTGGCCATCTCGTGGCTGCTCAACGGCCTGTCGGATTTCGTCTCTCTGAACGAGGAGCTGGTATACAATATATATTACACCACCGGTGTGGATCTGTCGTTCCTGATCCTGCACCGCGCCTTCCCGCCGCTGCTGGTCACCTTCGTCACGGTGATCGTGGCGCTGCTGGGCGTGCTGCTGGGCGCCGGTTACTGCCTGTACCAGTTGGGTATCCGCCGCGGCGAGGAGATGCCCTACCTCACGCTGTTCGACGGCTTCTCCTTCACCGGAAAGCTGATTTTGCTGGCGCTGGTCCGCTACATCTTCGTGTTCCTGTGGAGTATGCTGTTCATCATTCCCGGCATCATCGCCGCCTACCGCTACCGCTTCGCCGTCTACAACCTGTGCGAGAACCCGGAGATGGGCGTGATGGACGCCATCAACATGAGCAAGGCCCAGACCGCCGGCTTCAAGTGGCAGCTTTTCGTGCTGGACCTGAGCTTTCTCGGCTGGCAGATCCTCTGCGGCCTGACGCTGGGCATCCTCTCCATCTGGATCCAGCCCTACCGCGCCCAGACCGACATCGGCTTTTTCCAGCAGATCAAGGCCATCAAAGGTATCGGCTGGCGAAACACGCCGCCCCATGACGATACCTTCCGCCCCAACGACCCCTTCGGCGGTACGAACAATCCGTGGCAATAATGTACGCAAATGAAAAACAGGGAGACAACGGAGACGTTGTCTCCCTGAATTTTTTTTGTGCGTTCTACACAATTTTTGGCATAACGTAGACTTCTTACAGACGGGAGTTCATTAAAAATTTAACAAAATCTGTTTTAGGGGTTGCAGTTAATTTCTTAACGTAGTAAACTGTCCTCATACGGTATATCGGACGCTCCGGTGGGAAGGCCGGACCGGTATCCGCAGAAAAAATGTGTATGTTAAGGAGAGTGACGTTGTGTTCAAGAAATTCACCAATGGCTGCGTGCGCGTCGTCAACCGGTGGCTGCCGGATGCATTCCTGTTTGCCATCATCCTGACCCTCGTGGTGTTTGTCGGTGCCATGTGCGCCACCGGCATGGGTCCCATCGACATCATCGCCAAGTGGGGCGATCAGAAGGGCGGCTTCTGGAATCTGCTGGCGTTCTCCATGCAGATGGCGCTGGTGCTGGTATTCGGCTCCGCCATGGCCTCCGCCAAGCCCTGCAAGAAGGCGCTGCGCGCGGTGGCCGGCCTGTGCCACGATGAGAAGCAGGCCATTCTGGTCACCACCTTCGTGTCCACCATCTGCTGCTGGCTGAACTGGGGCTTCGGTCTGGTCATCGGCGCGCTGCTGGCCAAGGAGGTCGTGCGCCGCGTGCCCTCCGTGGACTATCCCCTGCTGATCGCCTCCGCCTACTCCGGCTTCGTGATCTGGCACGCCGGTCTGTCCGGCTCCATCCCCCTGGATCTTGTGGCCGGCAAGGCCTTCGGTGAGGTGACCTATCAGGCACCCATCACCGCCACCGTGTTCCATCCCATGAACCTCATCATGTGCGGTGCCATCCTGCTGGTGATGCCTCTGGTGAACTACGCCATGCACCCCGACAAGGACCACACCATCACCGTCAACCCCGCGCTGCTGGTGGACGAGGCGGAGAAGGAGTATCCGCTGGATACCCCCGCCGAGAAGCTGGAGCACTCCAAGATCCTGTGGATCATCACCGTGGTCTTTGGCTTCATCTACATCGTGTACTACTTCGTGCAGAACGGCTTCACGCTGGGTCTGAACATCGTGAACATGATCTTCCTGTTCCTGGGCCTGCTGCTCCACGGCGACCTGCGCCGCTATGTGGACGCCATCGGCGAGGCTGCCGCCGGCGCCGCCGGTATCCTGCTGCAGTTCCCGTTCTATGCCGGTATCATGGGCATGATGGTGGCCAGCAACGATCAGGGCGTGTCTCTGGCGGGCGTTATCTCCGAGTTCTTCGTGAGCATCTCCAACAGCGTGACGTTCCCCATGCTGTCCTTCCTGGCAGCCGGTATCGTCAACTTCTTCGTCCCCTCCGGCGGCGGCCAGTGGGCCGTGCAGGGTCCCATCATGATGCCCGGCGGCGCGGAGATGGGTATCGAGGCCGGTCGTACCGCCATGGCCATCGCTTGGGGCGACCAGTGGACCAACATGATCCAGCCGTTCTGGGCGCTGCCTGCTCTGGGTATTGCCAAGCTGTCCGCCCGCGACATTATGGGCTATCTGGTGATCGTCCTGCTGTTCACCGGCGTGGTGGCCTGCCTGGGCTTCCTGGCTTGGGGTCTGTTCTTCTAAGAAATACCATCCTCACAATATCTCCCCCCAACCGCACACAGGGACGGCGCGAAAGCGCCGTCCCTGTGTTTTGCAGCTATGAAATTGTCGCGTTACACGGAGACAGGTGTCTCCGTTGTCTCGCCCGCTGCCGTCTCCGGCGCGGCGCTGCCGTCAAAGGGCATCTCCAGCAGCTCCGGCTGGCGGATGTACTTGCGGAAGTCGCTGCAAAACGAGGCGTACTCGTAGCCGGTGCAGATGCGCTCGTCCATGACGATGCCCAGCGGCATCATCTTCTTGTGCAGGTCGCCGCTCATATAGTTGGGTACCGGCCTGCCCATGCACACGAACACGCTGGTGGTGCCGAATTCATAGCAGTGGTGGTGGATGTAGCTGGTCTTGATGGATGCCAGATTGGTGATGAACATACTGGTGTGGAAGGGGCTGAGGTCGATGATCTTCCGGGGCAGCAGACCGTGCTTGTCCAGATGGTACGCCAGCCACACCACGAATTTGGGCAGCCCCGGAACGGAGAACATGAACCGGGCAAATTTGTCGGTGCTGTTCTTCTGCTCCGTCCGGCTGTTGGCGTCAACGGCGTCGGCGATCTTCTGCTGGATGGTGAACACCGTGTCCTGCGGCTCCAGAAAGATCTTCAGCGTCGTCTCGTCCGGCGAGCCGTCCGCCAGCTTCTTCAGGATGACGAAGGACACGCAGAAGTGGTTGCGCTTGTAGATGCGGCTGTTCATCACAAAGTAGTTCAGCTTGGGATTGGTCTGCACCGCCTTGTAGTAGGCGGCGATGATGACCGCCATGTGGTTGATGCGGATACCGCCGCGCCGCTTCTCGCGGATGTAGGCCTTGAGGACCTCCTCGTCGATGTTCTCAGTGATGCTGTTCTGGGCGTCGTAGCGCTTGGGCATGATATAGGGGATCGCCGCCACGATGGGCGGCAGATTTTTTACTCTCGTTCCGTCAGGACGCATAGGCATATCCTCGATTCTGTCTGGATTATATGACCCATTGTACCCCATCCTTTCGACAAATGCAACCTGCTTGCCGCCGCCTGCAAGCTGGGCGGGACGCGCATTTTGCTCTTTACCTTTTCCGCCGCGTTTGCTATAATAAAGAATTATCACGATTATTATTCTGGCGGCATAGTCCTTGCCGCCGGCAGGAGGGAGGTGACCCGCCGTGAAATTCCAAAAATGGCACATTGCCCCGCCCCATCCCGAGGCGGCGGCCCGGCTGACCGCGGCGGGGTATCCCTGCCTTGTGTCGGCGGTGCTGGCCTCCCGCGGCATCGCAACGGAGGAGGAGGCCGCCGCCTTTCTGGAGCAGGAGCAGCGTTTGACGTACAGCCCGTTCCTGATGGCGGATATGGACAAGGCCGCAGCCCGTGTGCAGCAGGCGCTGGCGGACGGCGAGAAGATCGCCGTGTTCGGCGACTACGACGTGGACGGCATCACCGCCACCTGTATTCTGGTGGACTACCTCCAGAGCCGGGGCGCCGACGTGCTGCACTATATCCCCCGCCGCATCGAGGACGGCTACGGCCTGAGCTGCGACGCCATCGAGGGGCTGTACCGCAAGGGCGCACGGCTGCTCATCACGGTGGACTGCGGCATCACCGGCGTGGAGGAGGTGGACTTCGCCAACTCCCTGGGCATGGACGTGGTCATCACCGACCATCATGAGTGCAAGGAGACGCTGCCCCGCGCCGTGGCGGTGGTGGATCCCCATCGGCCCGACTGTCCCTATCCCTTCAAGCATCTGGCGGGCTGCGGCGTGGCGCTGAAGCTGGCGCTGGCGCTGGGCGGCCCCGATCGGGAGGAGGCGCTGTTCGCCCGCTACTGTACGCTGGCGGCCATCGGCACCGTGGCGGATGTGATGCAGATGTCCGGGGAGAACCGTACCATCGTGTCCCGCGGACTTGCCGTGATCGAACACTCCGATTTCATCGGCTTACAGGCGCTTTTGAAGGAGGCGGGTCTTACCGGCCGGGAGATCACCTCCGTGCAGATCGGCTTTGTGCTGGCACCCCGCATCAACGCGGCGGGCCGCATGGGCGCCGCCGACAAGGCGGCGGATCTCCTGCTCTGCACCGACCCGGAGGAGGCGGACCGCATGGCGCGGGAGCTGTGCGCCCTGAACCGGGAGCGGCAGAACGTGGAGCAGACCATCTACTCCCAGGCGGAGGAGATGATCGCCCATATGCCCGAACGGGAGCGGAGCGCGCTGGTGCTGGAGAGCAGCCGCTGGCATCAGGGCGTGGTGGGCATCGTGGCCAGCCGCCTTTCCGAGAAATATTCCCGTCCCAGCTTTATGATCCACCTCAACGGCACCACCGGCAAGGGCTCCTGCCGCAGCTGGGGCGGCTTCAACCTCTTTGCGGCGCTGGAAAACTGCAAGGATCTGCTGCTGGGCTTCGGCGGCCACGAGCTGGCGGCCGGCTTTACCATTGACGAGTCGAACATTCCCGCCTTCCGCGAGCGGATGAACGACTACGCCCGCAGCTTCCGGGGCGGTGAGGCCCCCGTGTCCGTGCTGGACGTGGACGTGGCCATCACCCACCCCTCCGCCGTGACGCTGGAGGAGCTGGACGCCCTGTCCGCGCTGGAGCCCTACGGCAGCGGCAACGCCCGGCCGGTGTTCTGTCTGCTGGGCGCCACGCTGCTGCGTACCCAGAACGTAGGCCAGAACCGGCATCTCAAGCTGCGCCTCGGCAAGGGCAGCGCCCAGTTTGACGGCATCTTCTTCTCCACCGTGGCGGAGGACTGCGGCTGCCGCGTGGGCGACCGGGTGGACGCCGCCTTCTATTTGCAGGTCAACGAATTCCGGGGCAGCCGGACGGTGCAGCTCCAGATGGTGGATCTGCGGCCGTCCCTGTGCGCCAGCGGCCGGGAGCAGGAGTCTCTGACGCTGGCGGATCGCTGCACGGCGCGGCAGCCCATGCCTGTCCGGGATGCCCGGCGGCTGCTGCCCACACGGGATCAATTCGCCGCCGCGTGGCGGTTTTTGGAGCGCACCGTCCCCGACGGCGGCCTCACCACCGGTTATCTGCCGCTGCTGCGTGCATTGGCGGCGGAGCTGGGAAAGACCGAGCCGTTCCCCCGGGCGGCCCTGTGCCTGTCCGTCTTTGCCGAACGGGGACTTTTGACGCTGGAGCGGCAGGGGGACGATGTGACCATCCGGCTGCACCGGGGCCTGAAGGTGGTGCTGGGGCAATCGCCCTGCCTGCTGTGGCTCCATGAAATCACAGAGAAAGGGGGCGTTGGACAATGACGCCGCAGGAAATGTACGACCATCTTGTTGAAACCGTCAAGTCCTACAACCCGTCCGCCGGGTTCGATCAGATCCGCGCCGCCTACGAGTATGCCGCCGCCCACCACGCCGGGCAGAACCGGAAGGACGGCTCGCCCTTCGTGACCCATCCGCTGGCGGTGGCGCAGATCGTGGCGGAGGAGCTGCATCTGGACACCGAGTCCATTGTGGCGGCGCTGCTCCACGACACCATCGAGGATACCGACGCCACCCACGAGGAGATCAGCAAGCTGTTCTCTCCCACGGTGGCGGATCTGGTGGAGGGCGTCAGCAAGCTGACCCGCGTCCACTACACCTCCAAGGAAGAGGAGCAGATGGAGAACCTCCGCAAGATGCTGATGGCCATGGCCAAGGATATCCGGGTCATCCTCATCAAGATCTCCGACCGGCTCCACAACATGCGCACCATGGAGTATCAGACGCCGGAGAAGCAGAAGCAGAAATCCTTTGAGACCATGGAGATCTACGCCCCCATCGCCCACCGTCTGGGTATGCAGCGCATGAAGTGGGAGCTGGAGGATCTGTCCCTGAAATATCTGGACCCCGTGGGCTACCGGGAGATCATCGAGGCGCTGGACGAGAAGGCGGCGGAGTACGACGGCTTCATGTCCTCCGTCCACGACCAGATCACCTCCCGCCTGCGGGAGGCCGGCATCGACGCCACGGTGCAGGCCCGCATGAAGCACCCCTACTCCATCTACCGCAAGATGTACACCCAGAACAAGTCGCTGGACGACGTGTTCGATCTGTTCGCCTTCCGGGTCATCGTGGACACGGTGGCGGACTGCTACAACGTGCTGGGTCTGATCCACGACCTGTACAAGCCCATTCTGGGCCGCTTCAAGGACTATATCGGCACACCCAAGCCCAATATGTACCAGAGCCTGCACACCACGGTGGTGGGCGAGAGCGGCATCCCCTTCGAGGTGCAGATCCGCACCAAGGAGATGCACGAGATCGCCGAGTACGGCGTGGCCGCCCATTGGAAGTACAAGCAGAACGGGCAGGGCGCAGGCGACGAGCGCAGCTACGAGTGGGTGCGCCGCCTGCTGGAGAATCAGGAGGGCGCCGACGCCGAGGACTTTATCCACTCCCTGAAGGTGGATATGTTCGCCGACGAGGTGTTCGTGTTCACGCCGCAGGGCGACGTGATCAACCTGCCCGCCGGCGCCACGCCCATCGACTTTGCCTATACCATCCACTCCGCCGTGGGCAACCACATGACCGGCGCCAAGGTCAACGGCCGCATCGTCCAGTTCGACTACCACCTGCGCAACGGCGACGTGGTGGAGGTCATGACCAGCAACTCCGCCCACGGCCCCAGCCGCGACTGGGTGAAGATCGCCCGCTCCAGCAATGCCCGCAGCAAGATCCGCCAGTGGTTCAAGCGGGAGAAGCGGGACGAGAACATCGTCAACGGCCGCCAGAGCTTTGAGGCGGAGCTGAAGCGCACCGGTGTCACCCTGAAGGAGCTGACCAGCGAGGAGAACCTCCCCGGCGTTTTGAAGAAGCTGTGCTACAACAGTCTGGACGATATGTACGCCGCCATCGGCTACGGCGGCGTGACCGCCCTGAAGGTCATGGGCCGCCTGCGGGAGGATATCCAGCGCATTCTCCATCAGCATCAGGCGGAGCGGCAGGCGGAGGTGCCGGTGGCTGACCAGCCCCAGCAGACCCGTCCCGCCGTACCCCAGCACCCCAAGGGGGAGCAGGGCATCGTGGTGGAGGGTTTGACCAACTGCCTTGTGAAGTTCTCCAAGTGCTGCACCCCCGTACCCGGCGACAAGATCGTGGGCTTCATCACCCGGGGCTACGGCATCTCCGTCCACCGGGCGGACTGTCCCAACGCCGACCCCGCCCGCCGCAAGCCGGAGGAGGCGGGACGCTGGATCAATGTGTCGTGGGGCAGCAACACCCGCGAGAGCTACCGCACCACGCTGGAGGTGGTGGCCAAGGACCGCCTGAACCTGATCGTGGACATCTCCACGGTACTGTCCAGCACCAAGACCCATGTCTCCTCCCTGAACGCCCGCAGCACGCCGGACGGCTTTGCCCTCATCACGCTGGACACGGACGTGTCCGACAGCCAGCAGCTGCAAACGGTCATGCGGAGGATCGAGCAGATCTCCGGCGTTATGCGGGTCACCCGCCCCGCCGGTTAAACCAGAAAAAGGAGCGATATGCCATGAGAGCAGTATTGACCCGCGTGAAGCACGCATCCGTCACCATCGACGGCAAGGTACACGGCCAGATCGGAGAGGGCTTCCTCATCCTGCTGGGCGTGACCCACGAGGACACCGAGGCACAGGCCGTCAAGCTGGCGGACAAGCTCACCGGGCTTCGCATTTTTGAGGACGAGAACGGCAAGATGAACCGCGGTCTGGACGAGGTGAAGGGCGAGCTGCTCATCGTCTCCCAGTTCACGCTGTACGGCAACTGCAAGAAGGGCCGCCGTCCGGAATTCCTGGCTGCCGCCCGTCCCGAGGTGGCCATCCCCCTGTATGAAAAGTTCGTGCAGGAGTGCCGCAGCAAGGGCTTCCACACCGAGACCGGCGAGTTCGGCGCCTATATGCAGGTGGAGAGCCTGAACGACGGCCCACTGACGCTGGTGGTGGACACCGACCAGCTGTGAGAAAGGAGAGCGCGATGAAGATCACATCTCTACAGGTGGGGCCCATCATGACCAACTGCTACCTGCTGTGCGACGAGACGGCAAAGGTCTGCGCGCTCATCGACCCCGGCGACGACGCGCCGCAGGTGGAGCGCATGGTGGCGCAGAGCGGCTGCGCCCTGCAATATATCCTGCTGACCCACGGCCACTTTGATCACACCTCCGCCGTCCGGCCGCTGCTGGAGAAGCACCCAGACGTGCCGGTATATATCCACGAAAAGGACGCCGTGGACACGGAGCGCGGCGAGCTGCTGTTCCGCAAGGTGGGGCCGGAGAACCAGCGCTACTATAAGGAGGGCGACACCCTGCCGCTGGGCGGGCTGACTCTCCGCGTGCTGGAAACGCCGGGCCACTCCGAGGGCTCCGTCTGCCTGCTGGTGGAGGGGCAGGGCGTGCTGTTCGCCGGCGACACCCTGTTCCGCTGCTCCTGCGGCCGGTGCGATTTCCCCGGCGGCGACTACCGGAAGATGCTGGCGTCGCTGGGCCGTCTGGCAGCACTGGAGGGAAACCTGCGGGTGCTGCCCGGCCACGATCGGGAGACTACGCTGGACTATGAGCGCCGCGTCAACCCCTATATGCGGCAAGGAGCGGCACGATGAAGCTGGAATTCCGCGGTCACGATGACCGCTACGCCATTGAGCAGAGCCTGCTGGCGTTCTTCCCTGAGGAGCGCCCTGTCTACGAGTCTATCACGCCGGAGGACGACGACTGCGCCCTTGTCTCCCTGACGGAGGGGAAGCGCTACGCCACCGGCGTCACCACCCTTCACTATCACGGCAAAACGGCGCGGGGCGTCTCCCGCGCCGTTCTTACGGACGCCCCCGACGAGTACGAGCGGGAGCGTCTGCGTCAGCGCGCCCTGAAGCTGTCGTTCTTCAAGGCGGCGCGGGACATCACCGGCATCACCCCCAGCTGGGGCGCGCTCACCGGCATCCGGCCGGGCAAGCTGGCCCGTGCCATGCTGGAGCAGGGCAAAACGGAGCGGGAGACAGACCGCGTCCTGCGGGACACCTACTTCGTCTCGCCGGAGCGCCGCCGTCTGGCCATCGAGACGGCGCAGGCGGGCTTGACTGCCAAGCGCGGCCTGCGTCCCAACGAGATATCCCTCTATGTGGGCATCCCGTTCTGCCCCACCCGCTGCGCCTATTGCAGCTTCGTGTCCGCGTCGGTGGAGAAGTCCTTCGACCTGATGGAGCCGTATCTGGCGGCGCTGGAGCAGGAGATCACCGACGCCGCCCGTATGGTGGCGGAGACGGGGCTGTCCGTCAAGTCCTTCTACATGGGCGGCGGCACACCCACCACTCTGTCGGCACAGCAGATGGATCACCTGCTGACCCATCTGAATAAGAGCTTTGACCTGACGGGCTGCGCGGAGTACTGCATCGAGGCGGGCCGTCCCGACACCATCACGCGGGAGAAGCTGCAGGTGCTGCTGGATCACGGCGCCGACCGCATCAGCGTCAACCCCCAGTCCATGGAGGACGAGGTGCTGCGGGCTATCGGTCGCAAGCACACAGCGGCGGACATCGAGGCGACCATGGCGCTGGCCACCTCCATGGGGTTCCCCCATGTGAACATGGATCTCATCGCCGGACTGCCCGCCGACACCCCGGAGGGCTTCCGCCGCACACTGGACAAGTGCCTGACCTTCGGCGCGGACAACATTACCGTCCACACCCTCAGTCTGAAGAAGGGCAGCCGCATCCTGCTGGAGGGTCTGCCCATCCCATCGGCGCAGGACGTGTCCGCCATGCTGGACTATGCCAACGACGCCCTGCGCGCCGCCGGCTTCACCCCCTACTACCTCTACCGCCAGAAGTATATGTCCGGCAGCTTTGAGAACGTGGGCTGGTGCATATCCGGCGCGGAGGGACTGTATAATATCTACATCATGGAGGAGCTGCACAGCATCCTGTCTCTGGGCGCAGGCGGCTCCACGAAGATGGTGGACCCGGTGCGCGACCGGATCGAGCGGGTGTTTCACCCCAAGTTCCCCACGGAGTACATCGCCCGTCCGGAGAAGCTCCGGCAGGATCTGGAGACGTTCCGCCGGTTCCACGAGAATATGCAGAAGTAAGCGGGAGGTGCGGCATGGCACAGCGACGGCACAACTTTATCAGCGGCGCCGCTGTGCTGGCCTTTGCCGTGGCAGTGACCAAGGTGCTGGGCGCCCTCTACAAGATCCCGCTGGGAAACCTGCTGGACAAGGAGGGCATGGCCCACTTCTACGCCGCCTATAACATCTACAACCTGCTGCTGGTGCTGTCCACGGCGGGACTGCCGCTGGCGCTGTCCCGGCTGGTATCCCGCGCAGCGGCGCAGGGCAGACGCAACGCCCAGCGCCGTATTTTCCGGACGGCGCTGGCGCTGCTGGCCGTCATCGGCGCGGTGTGCAGCGCCGTCATGAGCCTGTTTCCCCAGGTGCTCAGCGGCCTGCTCCACGACTCACTGGCCGCGCCCGCCATCCGGGTCCTCGGCCCGGCGGTGCTGTTCGTCTGCCTGACCTCCGCCATCCGAGGGTATACGCAGGGCTTGGGCGACATGACGCCCACTGCCGTCAGCCAGATGACGGAGTCCGCCGGAAAGCTGGTCATCGGCCTTGCCCTGTGCCTTCTGCTGCTGCGCCGGGGCGCGGACGCCTCGCTGTGCGCTGCCGGGGCCATTGCCGGCGTTACCGGCGGCTCGCTGCTGTCGCTGACGGTGCTGGCGGGGTTTCTCCTGCGCCGGCGGG
>ENA-OPDG01000467-OPDG01000467.1-human-gut-metagenome-genome-assembly--contig:-NODE-467-length-36302-cov-5.755069_pt1 | contig 36302 bp, 40 predicted proteins | sample MGYA00241259_ERZ501498 | MGnify/ENA primary metagenome ERZ501498 (study PRJEB25962, sample SAMEA2042582) | human gut metagenome | biome: human gut; feature: human-associated habitat; material: faeces... | reverse complement strand
CCGGTCCCCCCCCGATGAAAATGATCAAACCATTAATAGTCAATCACTTAGGGCCGGAACAATGTGGAACAATGTGGAACAATGATTGTTCCGGCCCTAATTGATTGATATTCAATTTATTAACCCCCCCCGGAACAATTGGAACAATAATATAGGAGGAAAACCTAAATAGAGAATAGGAGTTGTGATAATGAACAATATGGGGAATCGAGAAAACGCGATATAGTGTTATAGAAACCATTGTTCCAATTGTTCCGGCCCCCCTCGTGAAAAGGGCCTAACCAATTTAATATTAATCACTTAGGGCCGGAACAATCATTGTTCCACATTGTTCCACATTGTTCCGGCCCCTTGTTTTTCCAGTATTTGCAGCAGAATTCTCGTAGTTTGTGATCCAAACTACACCATGCCCGAACTCAGAACCACCCTCCTGGAAAATGGGGTGACCCGAATGGAGTGTGCGACAAATTCTACACACGACGAGGCTTGGCAAGCTCAGAATGAGCCAGATTCCTCTACACTGAATAAAATGGGGTGGTTTTAGGGAACCAAATCAAATTGATATACATCTATAAGGGTTATGGGGGGAAAGGTTCCTAAAACACCACCTAAAATCACAAATAGAAGGGGTTTTAGGGATGACCGACAATCGGGGACTCGAACTCAAGGTCAGTTCACTTCTGGTAAGTTCAAATAGGAGTGGTTTTTAGGAACTCAATCGAATTTATATACATCTATAAGGGTTATGGGGGAAAGGTTCCTAAAACACCCTCCTAAATCACAAATAGAGGGGTTTTAGGATCAACAATCAGGAGCCCGTACCTATTAATAGGTACAGGACCCCCGTCTCGGATCCGAGACGGATATCTCCACCACCAGCCGAACCCCGCTCGTAAATATGGTGGGAACCGGTTTAATTCTGGGGACCCTGAAACAGGAATCTCGACTTTTTTTCATTTTTCCCTCAAAAAATTTTTTATTTCAAAAAAACTTTTCTCATATTTGTGGGGCAAACAAAAGGACAAGACAATGACAACTACAAATTACATCAACAGCAACGGTTTAGGACTTAAGGTTAAACAGCTTCCTTCGGGTGCTTTCGACCTCTATTTCAGCAATGGGTGCATCTCCACTTGCTCCACAGAAGAGGATCTCCAGGACCTCATCCAGAGCGAAGGCTTTCAGAAATGTTAAAACTATGAAAAAATTCAACTGGGGCCTCCCGGCAGACCCGGACCCCAAATCAGACAACTATTACAACGGAATCATATCCAAGGAACTGGGGGACTCCAGCAATATAGGGGAGACCCCCCTTGGGGTTATCCACAGTGAGTCAGTCAGAAATCAGTCTGATTTCGTCAATGAGGGAGTTGAGACGATCCTTGACAGGTTAGGCCTTAAAAGCGCCAAACCCCTCACTCGAAAAGAGAAGCTCCTGGCATTCGTCGGATTTCAAGCTGGCTCAATCTGGGAGAGGTTGGTGGAAGACCCGAGCCAGATAGAACCAGCTTCCCCCGACCCAATAGAAGTGGGGATTCTTAAAACAAACGGAAAAGTATGCTGAAATCAGTACTCCTCATCGTCACTCGAACGGGATACGTTGCGGGGGTCTTCACCTCCCTCAGAGCTTTGGCTAACTCCCGAGGAGCCACCCGAAATAACATTGAGTCTTACACTGAGACTGACCTGGAAGACATTGCAGTTAGCGGTAAGACATTTATCTACTTCGGCGAGAAATGCAGAATATACGCAAGACCTTTAGATTTATAGACATGAAAAAGATTAAAAAGTACGTAGTGTTCAAGTACGAAGACGAGTTCGGATTTCACTACATGGTAATGGTCAAGCTTCCCGGAGAGAGAGAGAGACCTACATACATGGAGCCCATCTCGTCCGAGAAGATGGTCGGCCCCATCGGATTTTACTACGTGATGAGGGAAGGGCCTCCCAGGGAGGAACCTACACATCCGGAGACCCTCTCGTTCAAGGGAAAGATCAACCCAAACTGTACTCCTGGAGCTATCACTCGTCAGCAGTTTTCGGAGGACGGCAAATTGGCTTATGTGCCCAGCTCCAAATTCGTCACCGTGGTGGGTTGGTGGCCAGATAATGAAGACATCCCGGAATGGCGGGAAAGGACCAGGGCTTACAGAGCCACCAAGGCGCCGGAGAGGAAAGGGGGGGGAGATCCCAAGCTCGAGAAAGTCATTGAGCCTACACGAGAAGCAGACAATCGCCTCAGCCCAAGCAGAATGTGGGGGGGGGGACTTATTACTCTAATGGTAGGTTTCTTTGATAAGTAGACAATTTCCACAAAAAAAGCTTGAAAAAATTTTTTTATGTGGAAAAAATTGATTACATTTGTGGTACAAACAAAAAGATAAGACAATGACTATCGATCTCAGAGAACTAATCGAACAAAGGGGTTTAAAAATTCAAGAAGTGGCAGAATTTCTGTACCCCGGTAACAAATTCCCTCGAGTATCCCTCCAACGGGTCCTCGACGGAAAAGCCTTGTTAAACTCGGAGCAAGTCTCCCGTTTAGCAGCTTGGCTTGGAATATCCATCGACAGCCTCTACAAAAGGGGGTGGAGCTCCGAGTTTAAAGGGGAGACATGTATTCTGACAAACGGAAACTACAGAGCAGAACTATTGACCAAAACTGGAGAGACGAAGGTGTTTCACCTCGGGGTCCTGTTTCATGAAATTATTCTCCATGACCCGGCTATACCCCTCAGCCAGTACATCGACCTTCTGAACGCCATAATTAAAAATCATCAAGCCAATGAAAGTAGAAATTAAATTCGAGGCAAACCTCGAAGAGACTCAGGACCTCGAAATGGTCCGCAAGATCTGTCAGGTCATAGGATCAAATCCTGTAACAGTCAAGACGACTGACGCCCAGAAACCAGCTCCTGCACAGGACGTGAAAAAGCCAGCTCCGGCTCAGACTCCTACTCCCAAGAAGACGGAGGAACCTGAACCCATGCCGATGGATGCGAACTCCTCTTTGGGTTCCGACCCCGCTGTCTCCATTCAGGACATCCGTACTCTCCTCGCAAGTAAGGTAGACAACAACCGCGAAGCCATCCGGGCAAAGCTCAATGAACTGGGGGCTAAGAATGTGTCGGGAATGGATGCCCGAAACTACGACTCGTTCTACGAATTCCTCAAAGGCCTTGCGTAATGGGAACCCTGGACCACTCATCTCGTAAGCACGCCATGCTTTCAGCATCAAAGGCAGACCGGTGGATAAACTGCACCCCCAGTGCTAGGCTGGAGGAAAAGGTTGAGGAAACCGGTAAGCCTTCCAAGTATGCCGAAGAGGGTACTCTGGCTCACGAGATGGCCGAATGTTACCTCCGAGCGAGATTTCTCATAACGCCTGTTGACGTTACGTCTGCTGAACTCCGGAAGCTGAAGAGTAACAACCTCTACACTGAGGCCATGGATGAGCCCGTAATGGCTTATTGCCAGTACGTAACGGACCAATATACGGAAGCTCTGCGGAAAACCAAAGACGCTCTCGTTCTCCTGGAGGAGAGACTGGATTTCTCGGCTTGGGTCGAGCAGGGATTCGGCACTGGAGACGCTTGCATTATCGCTGACGGGGTCATGGAGATCATTGACCTCAAGTTTGGCACTGGAGTGCCGGTTTTCGCTGAGAACAATGCTCAGTTGATGCTGTATGCTCTCGGGGCCTTGTCCAAATTTGAAATGGTCTACGACATCAACATGGTGAAGTTGACTATTGTACAGCCCAGACAGGAGCGAATCTCATCATGGGAGATTACTCCCGAGGACCTCTACAAATGGGGTGAGGAGGTAGTGAAGCCCAAAGCAGCTCTCGCTTACTCCGGGGACGGTGAATTCCAAGTTGGACACTGGTGCAGGTGGTGTAAAGTTAAAGCTCTGTGCCGCAAAATGGCAGACCACAATCTCGACTTGGCCAAACATGAGTTCAAAGAACCTGAACTCCTGACAACCGAGGAGCTCGCTCAGATTTTCGAGCAAGCCCCCATGCTCCAAGAATGGGTGAATGCTGTATCTGAGCACCTGCTCTCCAAAGCCATCTCGGGCGAGAAGATCCCGGGGTATAAGGTAGTAGAAGGAAGGTCAGTGCGGAAATGGACTGACGAGAATCTCGTTCAGGAAGTTCTTACCGCATGTGACTACACCCCGGACCAGTTCCAAGTTGTCAAACTGGCTGGAATCCCGGCAATCGAGAAGCTCCTCAAAAAGGACTTCGATTTAATGGTCGGGGACCTCGTCATTAAAGCTCCTGGCAAACCCACTCTGGTCCCCGAGTCTGACAAGCGTCCGGCAATGGGGATTGAACAAGCAAAACTCGATTTTTCTAATAACTAAACTTCACAATTATGAGTGCAACAACCAAAGTAGTAACCGGCAAAGTCCGGTTCAGTTACGCCAACGTATGGGAACCCCGTGCAATGGAGGGTTCCGACCGAGCAAAATACTCGGTATCAATCCTCATCCCGAAGACTGACTCGGCAACTCTGGCTCGGGTCAAGGAAGCCATCGCCACGGCTCTCAAAGAGGGCATCGCCAAATTGGGCGGCAAGATTCCTCCCACGTGGAAGAACCCCCTCCGTGACGGGGACACCGAAAGACCGGACAACCCGGAGTATGCCGGGCACATGTTCGTCAATGCCAACTCGGACAACCGTCCTGGCATCGTGGACGCCAACCTCAACCCCATCATCGAAAAAGAGGACTTCTACTCCGGATGCTATGGCCGGGCGTCGATCAGCTTCTACGTCTTCAACACCAATGGCAACAAAGGCGTTGCTTGCGGGCTGAACAACCTCCAGAAGTTGGCTGACGGAGAACGTCTCTCCGGGGGATCTTCGGCAGAAGAGGATTTCGGCCAGAACCCGTGGGACGACGACCTTATGTAGGTTGGTATGCTGGGTCTTATTTGGGATTAGGGGTTCGAATCCCCGCCCAGCAACAAATTTAACAATAGTTAACATGCCGAGACGCTTATATTTCGATACGGAAACATATAGCCCGGAGGACATTAAGTCCACGGGCGCCTATAAATACATAGAATCGGGGGGCTTTCAGCTCCTTATAGTGTCTTTCGCCTTTGATACATCTCCCGTTCAGGTGATAGATCTGGCCAAAGGAGAGGAGCTCCCCGACTATTTCGTTTCTGCTTTAACTGACCCGGGGGTTGAGAAATGGGCACACAACGCCGTATTTGAGAGACTCGTATTTAGTCGCATAGGACTACCCATCCCGATTGACCAACTGTATTGCTCAATGACCAAAGCAGCCTATTGCGGACTGCCTTTGGCTCTGGATGAACTCTCCAAGGCGTTAGTCCTCGGGGAGAACGGGAAAAAGTCGACTGGTAAAGCTTTAATCCGGTTTTTCTGCTCCCCGTGCAAGCCAACTAAGTCCAACGGGATGAGGACCAGGAACATGCCGGACGACGACCCAGACAAGTGGGGCGAGTTCAAGACATATGCCGAATATGACGTGATTGCCGAACGGGAGATCGTGGAACAACTGGACCAATTCCCGTTCCCGGAGTTCGAACGTCGGAACTACCTCGTAGACCAGAGCATCAATGACCGGGGCATTCTAATAGACCTCGACATGGCCGGAAACGCCATCTTTTTTGACCATGTGTACACGGAGGAGATGACCGACCGGATGAAGGAGCTAACCGGACTGGACAATCCTAACAGTTTAGCTCAGCTCAAGACGTGGCTCAAAACTAACTTCGGGCTCGAGTTTCCAGCACTTGGCAAACCCGAGATCCTGGAATATTTGAAAAATACCCCGGATGCTCCCGACTTGGTCAAGGAGGTTCTCGCTGGTCGGCTTGCACTGTCCAAGACTTCGACTAAGAAATACACTGCTATGCTCAACTGCGCTGCCAAAGACCGGAGAGCCCATGGACTATTCCAGTTTTACGGAGCCAACAGAACAGGGCGTTGGTCGAGCCGAATGGTTCAGCTCCAGAACCTCCCCCAGAATCACATGAGGGACTTGGACCTCGCCAGAAGCATGGTGGAGAAAGGAGACTACGACCTTTTCGAAATGTGTTACGGCGATACCCCGAATGTTTTGTCCGAGCTCATCCGAACGGCCTTTATAGCCCCGGAGGGAAAAACGTTTGCAGTAGCTGACTTTAGTGCTATTGAGGCCCGAGTCCTGTCTTGGTTAGCCCAAGAGAAATGGCGACTTGACGTCTTCAATACTCATGGTAAGATATACGAGGCATCAGCATCCCTAATGTTCGGGGTCCCTATTGAACAGGTTACGAAAGGATCGGACCTCAGACAGCGCGGTAAGACGGCAGAATTGGCACTCGGATATGAAGGATCGGTCAACGCAATGGAGGCGATGGACAAAGAGAAAAAGCTGTCCAAAAAGGAAATGTATTCCATTGTAGCTCTTTGGCGCAGGGCCAATCCTAAAATTGTTGAGTTTTGGGCTGAGGTGAACGAGAAGGCCATCGAGTGCGTCCAGACCAGGAAAACCAAGAAGGTAAGTTGCCTCGTCTTTGAACATGACGGGACCAATCTGGCAATAGCCCTCCCAGCGGGGAGAAAATTATACTACAGAAATCCCCGGGTGAGACCCAACAGGTTCGGGCAGACTGGCATTGTCTATGACGGCATGGTCCAGTCAGTAGGATGGACTGAGGTAGAGACTTACGGGGGCAAACTGGTGGAGAACATAGTCCAGGCAATCTCTCGGGATCTTCTCGCCGAAGCAATGTACAGACTAAGCATTATGAAAGACTTCGAAATAGTAATGCACGTCCATGATGAAGTCATTGCAGAGGTAGACGAAGATCGAGCCGGGGATTGTCTGGAGACTATGTGCAAAGTCATGGGGGAGGATCTTCCTTGGCTGAACTGCTTGCCAATGGGATTACCTCTCAAAGCAGACGGATACGTCACTAAATTTTATAAAAAAGACTAATGATACACGACGGGGAACTCGATATTGCAATCGGACTGAGTGCAAGATCAAAAGTATGGAGCAACAAGAAACTGAAATGGTCTGAATTGGTCAGTCGACTTGGGGAGGAGAATAAGACCACTGAAACATTCAAGGAATTTGTTTCTGCAAGCAAGGAGGACCAGCTCAAAATAAAGGACGTAGGTGGATATGTCGGGGGCTACCTGAGAGGAGGCAAAAGAAGCCCGGCCAATGTGGTCCACAGACAGCTGATGACCCTCGACTTGGATTTCGCCCACAAAGACCTCTGGGATGACTTCACCCTCCAGTTTGGCAATGCAGCTGTCCTGCATGGGACTCACAAACACTCAGACGTGGCTCCCCGGTACCGACTAATAATGCCACTGAGCAGAGAGGTCACGGCTGATGAGTATGTGGCCATAAGCCGAAAAATTGCCGGGATAATCGGGATAGACCTTTTCGACAATTCAACTTTCGAGACCAACCGACTCATGTTCTGGCCTTCTACGCCGAAGGACATGGACTACTATTTTAAGGTCCAAGACGGCCCATGGATTGATGCTGACGAGATTCTCAACTCCTATGCCGACTGGAAAGATTCGTCACTTTGGCCCACAGCTTCGTCCCGTTTCGAAGCTGTCGACAGAGCCGTTAAGAAGCAGGAGGACCCAACAGTAAAGAGGGGACTCATAGGAGCATTTTGTAGGACTTACTCCATCCCCGAAGCAATAGATACCTTCCTTTCCGACATTTATGTCCCATCAGCATTGGAAGATCGATACACTTACACAAAAGGTAGTGCATCGGCTGGTCTTATAGTGTATGAGGACAAGTTTGCTTATTCTCACCACGGGACTGACCCGTGTGGGGGCAAACTTTGCAATGCGTTTGACTTGGTCCGCATACACAAATTCGGCCACCTTGACGACAAGGTCAAGGACCCCTCGTCGAAGTTGCCAAGCGTATCAGCAATGGAGGAGTTTGTACGCAACGATCCCGACACCAAGACGACTATCGCCAACGACCACATCAACAGTGCCAAGTACGAGTTTGCCGATCCTGAGCATGACCGGACTCAGGAGGAAGCCGTCGAGAAGGAGGTTGACCCGGAGGCTGAGAGCGTCGAGTGGATGAGGGAACTAGAGGTCGACACCCGGGGAACATATCTGTCGTCGGATGCCAACCTCAATCTCATATTTGCAAACGATCCCAGATTCAAAAGACTGTTCAGACAGAACGACTTTGACAGTAAGAGATATGTTTTCGGGAATCTCCCGTGGCGTCGGGTTGTTAAGCCGGAGCCGGTCAGGAACGTAGACTATTCCGGGGTCCGGAACTATTTAGGTTGCGTATATGGCATAACGTCCTCCCTAAAGATCGACGATGCCATGGCTCTGGAATTTGAACGCAACCACTTCCACCCGATTCTGGACTACCTCAATGGTCTCAAATGGGACGGTGTCCAACGGGTAGACAAACTCCTGATTGACTACATGGGGGCTGATGACAACATCTACTCCCGCGAAGCCATCCGCAAGATGCTGGTTGGAGCAGTCGCCAGAGTTATGACCCCGGGGGTCAAATTCGACCTTGTGCTAATGCTCGTAGGACCCCAAGGATCAGGCAAAAGTACGTTCGTCAAAAAATTGGGAAAATCCTGGTTTAGCGACACATTCCTGACAGTACAGGGGAAAGATGCTCTCGAGCAGATCCAGGGGGCATGGCTTATTGAAATAGCCGAGCTCTCCGGTCTCCGCAAAGCGGAGGTCGAGTCCGTGAAGCATTTCATATCCAAGTCCGAAGACTCCTTTAGACCAGCCTATGCCCGAACTTCTGAGGTATTTCCTCGGCAATGTGTCTTCTTTGGCACCACAAACGACAGCGAATTCCTGAGGGACCCAACTGGCAACCGACGATTCATGCCTGTAGACGTGATACCCAACAATGCCAAAAAAGACGTGTTCATGGAACTGGACGACGAAATAGACCAGATATGGGCTGAGGCAGTTGTCCTGTACAAATCCAAGGAAAAACTCTATTTGAGCCATGAAGCCGAAAAGATAGCCAAAAACGAACAAAGCTCGCACAGCGAGTCGGATGAACGGAAAGGCATCATTGAGGCGTACTTAGACCGTCAACTCCCGGACAACTGGGACTCGATGGACATTTACCAGAGAAGAGACTTCCTGGCCGATGAACTAAACCCCAAAGGCACCACCCCCCGAGACTACGTGTGTGTTGCTGAGATATGGTGCGAATGTCTTGGGCGGAACAGAGAGGACATGGATCGGTATAAGACAAGAGAAATAAATGACTTGTTAAAGAGCCTGCCAGAATGGGAGCCGTGCAAGGTCAGTAAAAGATCCCCCATATATGGAAAACAAAAGTATTATGTGCGAAAGCTCGATTAATTTTGCAACTGGAGAAGAATATGAAAAATATAGAAAGCGAAAAGACATTAGAGCGTTCGTTGAAGAATTCCGTAGAAGTAAAGCTCAAAGGGTGGTGCCTGAAGTTACTGCCGGCACATATTACGGGACTCCCAGATCGTCTATGCCTTTTTCCTGGAGGTAGGATCTTGTTTGTGGAACTGAAGACCACGGGCAAGATACCCCGGAAGATTCAACTCTTCATCCATAACAAATTGAGGGGTCTTGGCTTCAGAGTTGAAGTGGTAGACACCCCAGAACAAATTGAAACAATAATAAATGAATATGAATATGAAGAACAATGCAAATTTAGCTCAGGCAAGAATTGATAGAGCAATTAAGGAAGAGGGGGACTACTATGCTACTTCCCCCTCTATGGTTGAGAGATTTATTTCTCGGGTTTCGGAGAAATATGAACTCGGAAGAATTTTAGAACCTGCTTGTGGGGGGGGGTCATATTAGTATGGTATTAGAAGATTACCTATACGAAGTAGAATCTACCGACCTATTTGACAGGGGGTTTGGAAATACCGGGCTTAATTTTTTAGAGAGGACCGAATTATTCGAGGGGTCGATCATAACGAATCCACCTTATTCTCTGACCGATGAATTCGTTAAAAAATCGATAGAGATCCAAAAAGGCCCCGGAATAATTGCAATGCTCTTTCAGCTACAATGGATAACAGCCCAGAAAAGATCTGTGTTTGAACCCTATTTGTCTGATATATACATACTTAGAGGAAGAGAAGGATGTGGTAAGAATGGAGATTTTTCCGCAGTACTAAGAGCCATCAACTACGCGTGGTTCGTATTTAGAAAAGATTTCACAGGGATAAAAGAAGTGCATATAATATGAAATATAATGATCTCCATCAATACCAGCTACAAGCTGTTGACCACATAATAAGCCACACGCACTGTGCTCTGTTCCTGGACATGGGATTGGGTAAAACAGTGTCTACTTTGACAGCCATCAACGAGCTCATGTTTAAAGAGGTCGAGGTCCGACGGGTATTAGTCATAGCTCCCAAAAGAGTAGCCGAATCAGTCTGGACACAGGAGGTCGAGAAATGGGACCACTTGAAGCACATTAAAGTGTCTCGCATCATCGGAACAGAACGTCAACGTCGTGAGGCTCTTGCCAAGAAGGCAGACGTATATACCATCGGGAGAGACAACGTGGCTTGGCTATGCGGGCTCTACGGGGGATCTTGCTTACCGTTCGACATGGTGGTCATCGACGAGCTCAGCAGTTTCAAGAACCCCAAGTCAATCAGATTCAAAGCTCTTAAGCACGTTCAGGCTTCACTCTCCCGAGTAGTAGGTTTGACTGGTACCCCGGCACCCAACGGTCTTATGGACCTTTGGGCCCAAATGTACCTCCTGGACCGGGGAGAGCGCTTGGGCAAATACATATCCCACTATCGTGACAACTACTTTAAGCCAGGACGTAGAAACGGGCATATTGTATATTCGTACGACATATCCAAAGAGAATCAGGAGCGCATATATTCAAAGATAGGGGACATCTGCATGAGCATGAAAGCTAAGGACTACCTCGATCTCCCCGAGCGCATCGACAACATAGTCGAGATCCAGATGCCCCCAGAAATCCAAAAAGCTTATGACTCTTTCGAGGAGGAACAAGTTCTCAGCATGATTGATCAGCTCGGGGACGCTGTAGAGATACCAGCTGTCAATGCAGCAGCTTTGTCCACTAAGCTCCTCCAGTTTGCCAATGGAGCAGTGTACGATGAACAGAGAGTGGCTCACGAGGTGCACACGTTGAAGATCGAAGCCACGAAGGAACTCATTGAGGACGCCGGGGGACAGTCGGTCCTCATAGGTTGGACCTTCCAGCATGATAGGGACCGACTCATGAAGGCTCTCGCCAAGTATAAGCCCCGGGAACTCAAAACGGAGAAGGACATCGTTGACTGGAATGCCGGCAGAATCCAGGTTCTTTTGATGCACCCGGCTTCCGGGGGTCATGGGCTCAACCTCCAAGCCGGAGGACACCGCATCATCTGGTTTGGGCAGACCTATTCTCTTGAGCTGGAGCAGCAGTTCAATGCTCGACTTGACAGACAAGGACAGAAGGAGGTTGTTATAGTCAATAAACTGGTATGCTCGAAGACAGTGGACCAGGACGTCATAAGAGCCCAGAAAGCGAAGACCCGGGGACAGGATGCTCTCATGGAAGCTGTAAAAGCGAGGGTCGAAAAATATATGAAAAAATATCACAAAACATCGTAGTAATAAAAATAATTTTCGTATATTTATACTACAAACAAAAGGACAATGAGACGGTATTACTACGAACTAATGGACGAGGACTACAATAGCTACGAAGCAGCTATCCCCGACGGAAGAGTCAAAACCAGGGCTATTGCTCAAGCAAAGCGAGCAATGAGGGACTTGGGGATCCGAAGGGCTCTACTGGCAGTCAATAGCATGAGGACCTCCAACATATTGGACATAATCACAGTCGAATTGGATTGAAATAATTTCAATTTTTCTGGTGAAAATTTTTTTTAATTGGACATTTTTTTCTTACTTTTACACTACACTTAACAACTAAACACTATGGAAAAGTTTATCGAAAAGTACAAGACCTACAGCACGAAGGTTCTCCAGAAGCTGGCAAACCTCAAGACGGGCGATGAGCTCGACGTCATCAACTCTATCCTCGCATCGAGGGGAGCATCCGAGGAGCATCCGGCAGAGGCGGGCGCTATCTACAACGCCACCGAAACGGAAGAGTACAAAGCCGAGAACGGCATCAAGGAGAACGACGAAGTCGCCGAGGAGAAGCCGGAAAAGGCTCGCAAGACCAGGACCCCGAAGGTGGAGTTCTCGGACGAACCTCGCCCGTTGAAAAAGGAGACCTCGAACGAGGATGCAAAGGCTAATCTCGAGAATGCCAAAGCCAACATCGGCCGCTTCTGCAAGTTCATCTGCACGAAGACCAAGGAGCAGACCGACGGCATCATCATCGGAGCTCGTCTCGACCCCCGCAACAACTTCACCCAGTACCGCATCAAGACCAACGACGGCCACGTCTGGGGAAAGGGCATCGACTCGAAGGATCTGGAGCTTGGCGAGATGGCACCAGAGACCGAGAAGCCGAAGCGCGGCCGTAAGAAAGCTGACAAGGCAGCTCCCGAAGCAGAACAGAACGCACCGGCTGAGGAGTAAGTAAGAGCTCCTCGCCCGATGGAGCCGTCACTCCGTTGGGCACCCCGGAGTGGTACAGGAGGGTTCGAGTCCCTCCCCGGGGTCTAACCTATATACTAAAAACTATGGAAAAATTCATTAAATTTCTGGAAGACAACAACGCATGGGAAAACTTCGAGAGAAACTTCATCGAACAAAAAACGAACGTAGCAGGGTACAAAAACACATGTAAAATTTGGGAGAATCAAGAACTAGATACGGCATTCGGGTGGGAGCTCACAAAAGAGGGGGGTAGAATATTGGTCTAAACTAAATGACAAATGGAAACAAAAGAACAAATCCCTTAAAGAACAACTATTGAGCAATGGCTAACAGGGAAAAAACAATCAAAGAGATCCGGCCAGTGTGGCTGGACGAGGCCCTCCGAAAGGAGTAATTAATTAGAAAAAAAAATTATGAGTAACATACTTAAACACGCTGACCAAATCATCAATGAGCGGTCGGAGGAAAAGGAGAGACAATACGGGCCGTTCATGAAATGCAACCAGAAGGCCGCAGAGATCGCATCGGTCATTACCGGTAAGCCTTTGACCGCTCTTGACGTGTCTTGGGTCCAGGTGGCAGTGAAACTGGCCCGTGAGTCCAATGCACACAAGGAGGACAACCTCCTTGACATGGTAGCCACAATCGGGGCCATCAACAACGAACTCGAGGACCCCAAGCCGTTAAAAGCTCCAGGGGTGGTACCTACGTACTTCTCAACCATTTCGGAGGCTGTAGACTTCATCCGGATCAGTCCCATCGAGGTGCATGAGGTCAAACATGTTCTCACCGAGGAGGGACCCCAGGTAGCTGTATACTACTCCCTCAAAGAAGACCAGGGGCAATGTAACCCGTTCACAAACATCAAGCCATGAACACACAAGACTTTAAGCCATTCATTAAGAGCTGGGAAGAGATTTATGCCCTCCAGGGGGAGCTCCAACTCATGTACAGACCTTACTTCAAGGAACGTATCGCGAACTTTGACATCAACACTCTGGAGGATCAGGAGCTTTTCAAAAAACTCTGTTGGCAGATTGTCGAGGAGCTCGCTGAGGCAAAGGATGCTATCGAGGAGGAACTCGATGACGAGCACTTTGATGAGGAGCTGATCGACGCATTCAACTTCATGTTGGAGCTTTACCAGCTTTATGGCATGGCCCCTTCTTTCGACTGGACGCTGCCTAAGGGGGCACAGGATTTGGAAGACTTTGCGGGGGATATGCTCACCTTAATCGGAAACATCGGCATGACAGCAAACTGTCTCAAAAACCGGGAGTGGCGACAGTCTCAATATCTGGTAGACCTGGTAGTTTTCGAGGACCGGCTCAAAGGGGTATGGACTTCTTTCGTCATAATGTTCGAGCATTTGGGTCTCTCCGAGAACCGAGTCAAAGAGCTCTGGTCGTTAAAGTATCAAGTAAATCTGTTTCGCATTAAATCCAAATACTGACGTGGGTAGAATATTCAAAGACTGTTTCGAAATGATCCGGGAGATGGATCGGGAACTAAAGGTTTCCGGCATCACGGTCCCGGTCAACCATTACCAAAACCAAGAACTCAGCGGGGACGACCGGCTCACCAAGGAACTCATCGGAGTGGGCTTTGTCATCTCAAAGCCGTATCTCGGCAAACGCGAGATGCTCGACTTTATGTTCAAAGACGAGGCCGAGCTCATCGAGAAGTATTGCCGAGCAGAGCTCTCCGACCGGCTTGACCGAAGCGGGGTCAACCCCGGCAAAAGCTGGGAGATCCGCCGGGACTTGTGGCAGAAGCTGGTGAGCAAGACTCGTCAGGAGGGTCGCTTCGACTACACCTATTCAGAGCGTCTGCACATTTTTCACAAGGGACCCGAAATACACCAGTTGGACAATGTCATCATGACTCTCCGGGACGACCCGCACTCCAGACGAGCAATGGTCATGATCTTCGAGCCGGAGGACACCCGGGCAACAGCCGGGGCTTTGACCCGAGTACCTTGCTCCGTAAGCTACCAGTTCCTCATCCGAAACAATCGGCTCCACGTGATATATTACATTCGGAGCAATGACTTCTTCAAGCACTTCGCAATTGACATCTGGTTGACGGAGGCCATGATGGACTACGTGTTCAACATCCTCGCAGCCACCTATCCCTCTCTCAAGAAGGGATCTCTGCATTACTTCGCTGGGTCCCTTCATGCATACAACGATGACCTCTCCAAATGGGTAATATACTAAGCTATGACTATAGACGAAGCAAGAGCTAAAGCTCATCAGCAATTTGACGATTGCATTTTCTGCCCGGGATGCTCGGAGCTCATGACTGGGACCCACTTGGGGAGCCGGTGCTACACCAACTGGATCGAGAAAAAGGCACAACAGATACTCGAAAAATCGAAGGAAAGACGTGACAGGAGGAAGTGAGGAGCCCATCATCATCGGGCTGGCAATAGCAGTAGTAATTGGAATAGGGATCGTATGTCTCATGGACGCTCTCAGAAACAAACTAAAGTGATATGTGCGGAATAAGTATAACAAGAAGGGCTAACGCCATTGACAAGATACAGCATAGGGGCATCGAATCCACCCAGATCGCCGAAGGAGGATGGTTCCTCGGTCATGTCCGTTTGCCCATTCAGACTGAACCAGGCGATGGCCTGACTCAGCCTATCGAGTTAGCCGGAGACAACGGGTGGCTTCTTTACGTGGGGGAGATCTACAACTATCCTACGAGATATTCCAGCGACGTCGAGTATCTCCGCGACTTGTTTGGAGCTCAAGTTCCGGGGATCAACTGCTTGGAGGACATTATCCTTGAAGCCAACCACTGGGATGGCATGTGGGCAATATGCTGGTACAGGAAGGGTCAAATTATTGCTTTCACCGACCCTCTCGGAAAGAAGCAACTCTACTACAACCAATTCGGGGAAATCTGCTCGGAGATAACCCCGTTGGTGTCGGACTTCCGAGACTTCGACCGGTACTATCAGTCGGAAGTGTTCAAATGGGGATACAACTGGGATGACAGAACTCCATGGAACAACGTCAAGCGTATTATGCCGAATACTGTCTATTCCTTCGATGACATGAAGGTGAAGCCCACCATTATCCGGAGGGACTACTACAGATGGGGGATAGGGGAACGGAGTCATTTCGCAAAATCCGAGTTCGCCGAAGTCCTCCGGGGCTTGGTCGAGAGGTCCGTAAAACGCCGGGCAATGTACTCTAAAGTCCCGGTCGGAGCTTTGGTTTCTGGAGGACTGGATTCATCCATAGTTGCCTCTATTCTTCATCGAATGGGCCTGGGGGTTAATCTCTATATGGTGGAGAATAATGAATCAAAATTTGGCATGCTATTGTCCGAATTTTTAGGGGTTTCTATCACCTCTCTTGGCCCGATCCCCGATGATGATTGCCTGGAGAGGTGTCTCCGCTACAACGAAACCCCCATCGACTTGGGCTCCATGATCCCCCAGTTCCGACTCATGGAGAAGGTCAAGGAGAAGGTCATCCTGACCGGGGATGGAGCTGACGAACTCTTCGGGGGTTATCGCCGAGTTGATGACTATGACTCCCAGCTCTCAGACGTGTTCCAAGAGCTTCCGTTCTACCACATGCCTCGGCTTGACCGGGCTTCCATGAGGAGCACAGTTGAACTCCGGTCACCATTCCTGGGGCATGACGTTGTCAGGTTCGCTCTCCGTTTGCCCCGGGAGGATCGAACTCACAAGCGCATTCTCAAAGATGCTTTCAGCGACGTCCTGCCCCGGGAGATTCTCGAACGTCCCAAAGAGCCTCTCAAGTGCCAAAGTATCCGGCAGGACCCGATGGCGTACCGCAAGAAGTGTCACGAAATATTCTACAACTTATGGCAATAGCTATTGGATATTACCGGGTATGGTTTAAAGAAGATGACTCCAATACGGAGGCTCAGTGGTTCAAAATGACGCTCCGTAAGGGGTCTGTTAGACCTTCCATACGTTCCATAAATCGGGAAGAGGCTTTGTGGTGGATCAAGTCCCGAAAAATGAAAGACGTCACCCCCGGAAATCCCGCTGGCAAGATCTTCGAATCGGGGGGCCAACCGTTCAGGAAGGCATTTCAGGAGCTACCCCTCCACACACGATACAATTTTATAGAGGGGGCGGCTCTCTCATCAGGAACAACACATCGAGCTCGGCTCGAAAAATACTTTAAAAAATGAAAATCGTAAAAGTAAGAAACGTCAAGACCCCAACCAGGGGAACGCGTCTGTCCGCTGGGCTGGACTTCTACATCCCGGAAGACTTCGAAACCAAACAGGTCTGGCCTGGCGAAAGCATCAACGTCCCGTCAGGTATTCGAGCTCGAGTACCCCGGGGGTGTGCCCTCATCATGTTCAACAAGAGTGGCATTGCTACCAAGTACCAGCTACAGGTTGGAGCCTGCGTGGTTGACGAAGACTATCAAGGAGAGATCCATCTACACGTCATGAACGTCGGCAAGGAAGTCGTCATCCTCAAGCCGGGTATGAAACTGGTTCAGGGTTTGGTGATGCCGGTCTTATACGTCGGGGTGGAAGTTCTCGAGTCGGGGGACGAGCTTTTCCCACAATCGACCGAAAGAGGACAGGGGGGCTTCGGATCCACAGGTGAATAGAAAAGTTGGTGATTTTGTTCCCAAATCAGAGGGGACCCCCCCTAAAAAACCCCTGTTTTGGTAAAAACCTCGACAGGCCCCCCCAAAAAAGTTGGTGAAATCATTGTTCCATTGTTCCGGTCCCCCCCCGATGAAAATGATCAAACCATTAATAGTCAATCACTTAGGGCCGGAACAATGTGGAACAATGTGGAACAATGATTGTTCCGGCCCTAATTGATTGATATTCAATTTATTAACCCCCCCCGGAACAATTGGAACAATAATATAGGAGGAAAACCTAAATAGAGAATAGGAGTTGTGATAATGAACAATATGGGGAATCGAGAAAACGCGATATAGTGTTATAGAAACCATTGTTCCAATTGTTCCGGCCCCCCTCGTGAAAAGGGCCTAACCAATTTAATATTAATCACTTAGGGCCGGAACAATAAAAATTTTATCATTTATTATGGAAAAAACTGAGAAATTGGGGCTACCCCCAACTGGAAAACTTGGAGTGTTTCGCCGATGGCTTGGGCTCTACTCAAAAGAGGAGCGGGAGGCACTGGACTACGCCCGCAAATTGAAAAAGACCACCATGCAAATAGCACGTGGACAGCAGAGTCTGCTGTCCCGTCCGGGCTGGATGCGGCATGAGGACTGGGTTGAGGTCCGCAAACTACAAAACAAATTAGAAAGGAGGCGTAGAAAATGATTGCAATTTATCTGTTGGCCATTATCGGCCTGTTCGCTGTTATCGGGGGGATCCGCCAATGGTGGATCAGTCCCAGACGGAAATTGAACCGATCCATCAAGCAGATGGAGAGAGCGGAGAGACGGGTTCGAAAGTTTAAGAAGTAGTAGAGTAAACTGGTAGAGTCAGTAGAACTGACAGAGTCAGTAAACTGACAGAGTCAGTAAACTGGTGCCAAATTGGGCCTTCTCTTGACCTACAAAGACTGGATGGCACTCGCGTATACGGAATTAAAACTGTTTGCGCTCTTCGGAGGGTCCTCCGAAAACCCTCTCCCTTTGTGATTCTTAGGGGTGTTTAGGGAACCTTTCCCCTGTGACCCTTATAGATATATACATTAATCCGATTGGATTCCTAAAATTAAAAAAAAAACATGAAAGCAAAACACTTTAAGCAGCTCGGGAAAAACTGGGCTTTGTACTCGGAAGTCAATACCAAGTACTGTAATTGGATCCCTTCCATCGCAACGGTCCACGAAGGAATGATTTGGCCGCAAGGTATTTCGGTCAAGTTCCTGTGGTTCGGCGCGACCCTCATTCGCGTAAGCGAATAAATTAAAGATCCCCGGGGCTAGACGCTCCGGGGATTGTTGTGCAGAAATAAATTTTTAATTTGTATAAGGTTTGATTATATTTGAGGCATGGCACGAAGTACGTATAAAATGAGTCCGCTCGCCTATATGGAGGAGGGACAGAAAAGGCGAGACGCCGGAGAATTTGTAAAGCCCACCGATGCGGAGGAGCTTTACTTTGCATTCATTGAGTATTGCAAATTCATGAAGGATAACTATTTCTCCCAAGCTCACGTGAATAAGAATGGCGACGACTGCAGCGTCTACATTTCCCGCCCGATGACCATCGAGTCATTCAGGCTGTTCGCTGGCATCAATCCTGTTGAGTATGGGGAGCTCACGGGAGACCCGGTAGCAGCTGCAATCGGGGGCACCATCGAGGACGCCATCAATTCCCAGCAGATTGAGGGAGCACTGGTTGGCAAGTACGCTGCCAGCCTCATCCAGGTGCTTCAAGGACGCAAGACAAATGTCAACCTGACGGGAGGCATTACTCTCGAACAGATAACAGGAATGGAGGTAAAATAAAATGGGACGCCGGCTTCAATTTGACACCAAAGGCAACGAGAAGCAGAAGGAAGTGGCTCGGTTATGGCTTGATGACTCGGTCACTGACATTCTGTATGCCGGCACGAAAGGTGCTGGCAAATCCTACCTCGGGTGTTCCTTGATAGCCGGCGATGCCCTCACCTATCCGGAGACATTTTATTTTATTGCGCGTAAGACGGCTGCCGACCTGGTCCGGTACACTATTCCCTCCATCTACGAGGTATTTGCCCATTGGGGTATCACGGAGAACTACTACCACTTCAATGGCCAATACAACTTCTTCGAGTTGTACAACAAAAGCCGCATCTACCTCATCGATGCCAAGTACAACCCCAGCGATCCCATGTACGAGAGATTCGGGTCCATGCAGATGACTCGGGGATGGATCGAAGAGGGTGGCGAGTTTATCCGCGAGGCGAAGACCAACCTCCAGGCTTCCATTGGTCGATGGAAGAATGACGTCTACAAGCTGGCTCCCAAACTCCTCATCACCTGCAACCCGTCCAACAATTTCCTCTACACGGACTACTACAAGCCATGGAAGGAGAACAAACTACCTCCCTGGCGTCGGTTCGTCAAAGCTCTGCCCCAGGACAACAAGACTCTCCCAGACACGTACATTGAGGGGCTTCTCCAGAACCTGACCCAGTCGCAGATCGAGCGACTGGTATTTGGCAACTGGGAGTATGACGATGATCCGAATTGGCTGGTCGACTATGATGCAGTGTGCGACATGTTCAGCAATGAGTTCATACTCCCGACGGGCGACAGGTTCATCAGCACTGACCTTGCCGGGAAAGGACGAGACAGTTGGGTGGTTGGAACCTGGGATGGCATGGTATGCCGGATTCCAGTTGCCAAAAGCTTCTCGGAAGGCAAGGAGATGGAGGAGAAGATCGCCAGATTGGCTACCGGTCTGAAAGTCCCCAGGTCCAGCATCGTCTCAGACGCTGACGGACTCGGGTTCTACTTGGAGAGCTACCTGAGAGGCATCCGGGAGTTTCACGGGGGACAATCAGCGATTGACTCAAAGACGTACAACAATGTCAAGTCGGAGTGTGCATTCAAGCTGGCGGAACTCATCAACAAGCGCCAGATCCACATCATCTGCTCCCCCGAAGTTCAGGAGAAGATCAAGCAAGAGATGACGGTCCTCAAGTCCAAGAACACGAACTCCGCTGAGCAGAAGCGAGAGCTCATTTCCAAGGACACCATGAAGCAGCTACTCGGCAGATCCCCGGACTTCCTGGACATGCTCATCATGCGAATGATATTTGAGATAAAGCCGAAGGCGACTGGCATGAAGTCCGCCAAAATCATAATCCCCACAAAACGATGACCTTACCTATCATAGACCACATACGCTTGATGCTTCAAGACCTGGCACCTGGAGCAGTTTTCGAGTGCGACCAGGCTCGGATGCTGAATGTCAAAGTGGACACAATGCCTCGATTTGAGACTGGGCTCAACGGAGAGGTCATCAAGGACTCAAAGGGGAATCCGGTCAGCACTACGTTCATCTACATCGAGGAACCGACTCAGGGGTACTATGACATACCGTACAGAGGCCACCAGAGACAGCGATTGCCTTTGATGATTTACTTCTGTAAGTTCGAGCCAATGGGCAATGACGCCTACAAAGGTGACACCCCATTCAGTGCTGAGTCCAAGACGACATCGAGGCTCATCCTGAGAGACGAGCTGGAGAGAACGCTCGTAAGACCCTTCCTCCTTCGGTTGAAGACTTCCAGACTTGGCATGCTTTACCCGGAGATGATGAACACGGTACGAATAGTCTACCCATCTGCCAGATTTGATGCTAACGAGGTCAGTGTGGGCATTGAGTTGACTGTATATTCCGACTGGTGCATTTGGGCCGAAGGTCCCGTCATTGGCAAAAGATTAGTAGACTTGCCTGTTGGTACTGACCTGTCCGGCAGAATGATCCGATGCGTGGCCCCCTGGCCTATATTCCCAGCTACCCTCGAAAATCTGGACTATACCTCTTGGAGGTTTGACAAAGAGCTGAGATTTCTTATAATTGCCGGGATTGCGGGGGGAGCTGACGGTCACGCATACTTACAAATGGACATTAGGGATAAGATAGGACCAGGTAAGTTCTCGGAGTATTACACAGCCCTAAGGTCTAACCTGAGGGACAGGAACTTGTGGTATAACTTTGCTTGTACAGTCAAGGCCCCCAAAGGATCGACGGTCCTTACCCCGGCTCCCGAGATGCTTAAGCAATATCCATTTAACACGCTCACAATAGTAGGATGATACAGCGAATCGACATAAAAGGCGGTCAGATGACATTCGGCCAACGCATAGAGCTTGGTCGGATCATCACTGACAAGGAGATGACCGACATTGACAAGATGAAGGAAGGCATGCAATGTCTCGGCGTCAAATGGAGTCTCAGGAACACCTCGGAAATTGTCGAGTACTGGTATGAGGTTCTTCTGGGCATTAAGTACTGGATTGAACGAGAACAGGCTGAGCTCAAGTATGAGCCCAGTGCCGAGGAGAAGGCAGCCGGAATTGCTCAGTTTTCTTTATTGGTTGGCGAGATGGCTACCATCACTGCACTGGCCAAGGACTACTCGAAGGACCCGGACGAGATCCTGGAATGGAAATACGGCAAGGTGTACAACCTCCTTTTCACGAACTTGCAGAGTCACCTCTTCCGTGAGCGATTGAACAAGGAACTGGAGCGTAAGGCTCAGCAGAAAGCCAATGCTCGCAAACCTCGAAACAAATGGCGGTAGGACTGGAACAGATATTGGCTGAGGGCCTCACCCAGATGAGGGACGAGATCATCCGGGCATCCCAGGACGCCGGGCAGGAAGCTTCGGGCAAAACCTATGCTCAGATAACAGTCCAGACGGGACGAGAAGGTGAAACAGTTTGGGGAACGATCGAAGCTCCAAACTACTTCTACACTCTCATACGAGGACGAGGCCCTGGCAAGATCCCCGCCAATCTGGGGCAGATAATCATGGAGTGGGCAAAGCTCAAAGGCATCACCTTCTCGGACCCAAAGGATCTGGTCCGATTCGGAAATGCCACTGCATGGAAGATAAAGCGAGAGGGCTCAGAGCTTTACCGCAATCACATTTACGTTGACTTGGTAGACACTCCCTCGGACAACTTCGAGGAGTATCTGTCTCAGCATTTGGACAAGATGATGAAGGTCCTCATCGAGGAGTCCTTCACTCCTGACAACAATATGGACCACGGATATATAATATAGCGCGATATGGCAATCACAAATCAACCGGCTGACGACTCCCTGTTCTCAGCATATTCGCAAATACCAGTTAAGACCGACAACTTAACATCCGGGCTTGAGATCAAGACTCAGAACTTCGATGAGGCCGACATGATCTCGCTTAACATCATTGACAACGAGCGATCCGAGGTGCTTGACAACAGTGACGGCGGCGACGACGAATGGTTCAGAGAGTTCGTAATACCCCGGAGGATGGAACCCGGAGAATGGTATGCTTTTCGGGTTGGCTCTGTCACAGCGAACGTGGAAACTCCCCTGACGGTCGCACTATACCAAGGAGATGCAGAAGGCCATGGGGTGCTCTTGGTTGCTGAGACCGACCTAACGATTGGCTCTCCCACGACATGGCTTGCCCGAGTCCCGCCTATCGAAAGCGTTACATACGATACCACGGTCCTGAGGATATATGCTGGGCAGACAGGATCAACATCGGGTGTGAAGGTAACACTGAACAACATGTCTTTGGCCTACGGGAAGAACTTTATCGGCTATAGCCCCAGTTCAGTGAAAGCAGCAAACTCGCTAACTGAAAGCATCGACATCTACAGAGACTCGGGATTCGGGCCGAAGAAGAAATACGATCTCAGCTTTTTAGCTAAAGCCGGATTTCGGGATCGTCCCAGAACATACCCGTACACTAACACAAGAATCTACTTTGGCATTGACTACAACCTCATATCGGCATATGCCTACAGAGGCATTGGCGAACAGGATTTCAATGTCCGGTATGCCTCCCGAGGAGTACGACCCCGAGGACACAACGTCAACTTCACCATGTCAGATATAGGACTGGCATTGACTGACGTAGGACTCGCACTGACTGACCGGGTTCCTGACAACAACAGGGATCTGTACGTAAAAAAATACTCCGGGTATCCATACTTCGTCACCCTGTTCCCGAAAGGAGTTTCGGGAGTTAGTCCCGCTATCTTGGTCGACGTTAGTATTAAGCTGACTTCGGAATCGGTAGAAGATCAATTTGACATTTCCAGCCGACTCAACATCCCGCTTGTGTACGAATTTGAGGACGAGAATGCTGACGGAGCTGATTACGTAAAACTCAGCATTTTCGGTAGAGCATTTGCTAATAAAGCATGGAATATCATATTTGTCGACACGGAGGTACCTTGCAACCCATTCTATGTTCGCTGGATAAACCGAAAAGGCGGATGGGATACGTACATGTTTGAGCAACACAAGAAGTATACGCAGGAAATTGACAGAGGAGACCGATACGTGTTGGCTAATGCCCGGAATCCTTATGCCTCAGAGACGAGGGGGGAGTTAGCTCCGGAGGTTAAGAACATAGTCCAAGCCGGAGCAGAACAGCTTGATGAGAACGACTTCAACTTGCTCAAAGGGATTGCTCTCTCGCCTTTGGTCCAGGTTTACAACTATCAAATTGGGGCATGGCAACGAGTCCTCGTAGATGACACTGATCTGACTTGGGACACCAAATCTCCCCGGAACACTGTTAGCTACGAGTTCCAACTTATTGACGAACAAACACAGTGGTAATATGAACTATGAACTACTCGTGAGAGGTATTGACGGAGAGGTCTGGTCATTGGACCTCCCGCTTGATGCTCCTGCGATGAATTACCAGATCAACAACCTGGCGGAGCTGAAAGACCGGAATGCCTCATACTCCCAGCGGATCAGCCTGCCCAGGACGACTCACAATGAGCAAGCATTTCAGTTCAGTTTTGTGATTGGCTCGGGGTCTTATGTGCCATACATGAAGTTTCCTTGCCAACTATTCTATGAAGGAGCACTCATATCCCCCGTGGGAGCAGTATTGAACATTGTAGACGTGTCTGACGAGTCAATAGGAATCCAGATCATTGGAGCGACCGCCGACTTGTTCGGTACACTAAACAACACTGACGCGAAAGACCCCGGGGATGGCATGTTCCTCCTCAAGTGGTACACGGACACAATGGGACAGACAGAGCGATACCTCACCTGTCCTGATGGGGTTGAAGTCCTGTACTTTTGGCTGTATGCAACTCTACAGAAGAATCCGAACGTGCCCCCGGTCTCGATGGAGGCAATCCGGCAAGTCCGAGAGTTGGACAAGTTCTACCCCCACCTCAACTGGTATGACCTCGTAACGTGGATCTTCGCCCGAGAAGGTTACAGTCTTGAGACCGACGTGGACCCCGTCGACCGAGCCGAAATGTTTTTGCCTTGCACTTACCCCGTTTTGGCAGACAACCCTAGGGCCCCGAGAGCATCCGGAACTGGCTGGATCCAGGATACCCCGATTGGCACTACGGTCGGCGTGATATGGCAAGGGTCCCCCGGAGTAACTCTCAGTGACCCGGTCGCCGGACGTTTGTTGATGGGTACAGTAGAAGGAACATTCAACTGGATGACTCTATGGGATACTACCATCACGTTTAGTTTCGCATGGTCCAATATTTCTGCCATCCGAAATAGTTCGGTGGCAGTCCAAGTTACCCACTACAAGAACGACGGAACCAGTGCTGTAGTGTTGACCAGATCTTGGACGTCCGGATCTTCCGGCAGTGTTTCGGTCAACATCCCGATGGAGGCAGGGGAGCACATACTGGTGTCCGGGACTCTCGCCGTAATCACTCGTCCTGCCAGTCAGATTGACATGAGATTTCCGGTCAGCATTACTGCCCCTCCCGCGCCGGAAACTTCCCCGGGGGATAAGCCTCAACCCGGATTAACCTATGACCTCCTGGCTTCGACTGGGTTTAAGAGCTTGGGGGACATAGTCAAAGCTTTCTTCCAGTTGTTCGGTCTGACTATAGACGTGGATCCAGCCACCAAAGTAGCAAGAGCATACTCGGTTCAGGAGTTCTACAACAGACGAAGCTCGTCCGGGAAAAATTGGTCTGACAAGCTGATAAAAGGAAAGGACACCAAACTTACGTTCCAGTTGTCCAACTATGCCCAGTCCAACGAGATAAAGCTGGAGGATAACAAGGACAACAATGTTACTGACTCGTACAAGTTCAGAATCCCGGACGTCAATCTCCAGCCCACTAAACTCCTGTTCCAAATTGGGTTCTTGGCAGGGCTCAACCAAGGCCTTTTTGATGAGGACACTACAAACAAGGTTCATATACTTGCTAACTACCCGATTTGGACTATCAATAGAGGCCGGAGGGAGAACGGTGAACTGACCGAGACAACTTGGGAGTACAATGCTCTCAGTAAGCCTATGGTCGTCCATATCAGTAAGTCTGACTATATGTGGCCACAGGTAAGCGTCGGCTATAGCCTTACCCGAGTCCGACTATATACGGCGTATTTCAAAAATTTGAATTACTACGTTCCTAAGTACTACGACAAGCTCATCAACAATATCCTCAAAAGACCGAAGATCCTACAGACCCAGATTCTTTTGGATTCGCTCGACATCCAAAGTCTGGATCTGTTCAACCCCATATGGCTGGAAGAGCACGGGTTCTGGTTCTACGTCTCGAAGATAAACAACTTCCAAGCTGGAAAGATAACCAAAGTGGACCTAATACGAATGTAATATGGCCGAAGAACAGAAAAGTACAATCTACAATGTCCGGGTAACAGCTGAGGATGCCCTCAAAACGTTAGCCGAATTGAAACTCCGGTCCCAGGAGCTGAGGGATCAGCAGAAGGCTCTGGGCAAAGTGACTGAGGAGAATGCTCAAGAGTACTACGCACTTGACAACCAGATCAAGGCGATTAACACTGAGGCGAACAAGTACCAGAAACAAATCCAGAACAACATCAAGCTCCAGAACCAACAGGAGGCCAGTCTGAACAAGCTGAGGACCCAGTTGTCTTTGGACAATGCCGAGTTTGCAGAGCTGGGCAACTCAATGCAGGACGCGGCTCGTAAAGCCGAGCTCGGCAAGCGCATTGCAGAGACAACTGAGGAGCTCAAGGCTCAGGAGGAGGCACTCGGGGACTATCGCCGGTCAGTTGGTAACTACGAGAAGGCAACGGATAACCTGAAACAGGAGCTCAACGACTTGACCGACACCCTGATCCGGATGGCTCAAGCCGGGGATACGAGTTCAGCGTCCTTCAAGGAGATGGTCAAGCGAGCTGGGGAGCTCAAGGCGGCAGAGGACACGGTCAATACAGCCATCGACCAGACTGGACGAGGAATCGACACACTGGCCGCTGTCACGGATGCAACTTCGGCAATCACTTCCGTCTACGGTTTATGGACCACAGCCACTCAGGTACTGGGGAGCGAGAACGAGGAGCTCAATGCTACCATGACGAAGATGATAACCATCATCACGGCTCTTTCCTCTTTGTCTTCTCTCCAAGCAGCTCTCTCCAAGACCGAAGCCACTTATCGAGCTGCATCTAACTTGGTTCAGCTGGTTGGCATCAACCAGACTCTCGCCGAGACGAAAGCGATAGCTGCTAAAAATGCCGTACAAGGAGCTGGCAACATCCTCACCAAAGCAGCAGCAGCTGCCACATGGCTTTGGAACGCGGCTTTGGCTGCCAATCCTGTTGTGTTAGTGGCAGCGGCAGTGGGCGGATTGGTGGCTGGAGTGGTTGCTCTTACGAACGCATTTAACAGTAATACGGAAGTTCAAGAGAGAGCAACCCGGGCAATGGAAGCATACAATCGAGCTGCCGAAGCCTCCACATACGTACTGGACCAGATCGAGACCAAGCGGAACACTCTGTCCAAAGCCGAGGAGGTCCGGGGCAAGAGAGAAATAGAAAATCTCAAAGCCAATCATGCCACGTCGGAACAGATCGCCGAAGCTCAGCTTAAAACAGCCAACAAGCTCCGCGAGATTGAAATGAATGCAGCTCGTCAAAGACAGATGGCTGCAATGGATGAGTTCGACTCCTTGAAGAAGGTGATTGCAGCCAAGGAGGAAGAGCTCAACACGTGGTCCGGAAGCTTGGACAAATACAAGGAAGCCAAAAAGGAACTCGATGACTTGAAAGGTCGATACCAAGAACTGTTCCGGACAATCGAGAATGAAGGAGCCGCAGTTGCCAATTTGGCTCTCGAGACTGCAATAGCCAATCGGGAGGCTCAGCAGTCCATTGCCGATAAGGCTCTGGAGGTTGCTTTGAAGAACTCGGAAGCCATGCAGAAAATCCGGGAAGACGATCTCAGGTTTCAAACAACATTCCAGTCTACGAGCATCGCCATCCGGATGGAGTATGAGAAAAAGCTCTACAAGGCAGCTCAGGATGGAGCCCGGGAGCGTCTGGCTCTCCAGAAAGCTCACGGCAAAATTACTAATAAGGAGTATCAGACGGCTCTGAATGCCATGGCTCGGTCCGACAAGCAGTTCTACGAGAACCAAGCCAAACAGCTCAATGACTACCTTGCGGGGGTGAGAGCAAACATATTGGCTGTAGCTTCCGGAGGCACAGTTGATATGCAGATTGCTCAGGTTACTCAGAAGTACCAGGACGCCATGAAGGAGCTGGCCAACATTCAGCCTCCCCAGTTCGTGAGAGGTATGAGCGAGGAGGAATACCAGAAAGAGTATGCCGCTTATGAGCAGTTCCTGGTCAACAGAGCCGAACTCGAGAAACAGATTCAGCAGAACCTCCAGGATGAAATCAAAAAGATCCGCGAGGACGCTACCAAACAGCAACTTGACCGATTCAACCAAGTTCTCAACGAACAGTATGCCGAAGATCTCTCAAAGGCCGCGGACAACGAAAGGAAGAAGCTGGAGCTCGAGAATGAGGTGCTCCAGAAACAAATCGAAGCCAGGAAAGCTGCCGGGGAGAAAACCTATGAGCAGGAGGCCCAGCTCCGAGCCAACAATCTTCGTCTCCAGCAGATGGACCTCGACAAGGAGCTCATTCAAGCCGAGTTAAATCACAAGTCCAAATATGAGATCCGGAAAAGGTATCTGGAGGCAGAGTTGGCAGCAGCTCAAGGAAACGAGGACGCCATTGCCCAGATCCAACTCGAGATGGCCGAGAACGAGGAGGCTTTATGGGAGGAGCGAATTGAGAAGCTCAGGAAGTATGCTGAAATAGCATCCGGCTTTGCTAATGCTTTCAATGACTTGGCCAGTGCTCTCGGGGAGCGTCGGGCTCAGGAGGTAGAAGAACAATACAGCCGGGAGGAGCAGGCATTGGCAAACATGTACGCTAATGGTCAAATCACGGAGGCCCAGTACAACGAGAAGAAAATCAAGATGGAGAAACAGAAGGAGAAGGAGTTGGCCAAAATCGAACGGGAACAAGCTATCCGGGAGAGGGCAATGGGATCCTTCGAGATTGGCATCAATACTGCCATCTCCATCATGGCATCCGCTAAAATGGGATTCCCTTTGGCTATCCCGTTCATTGCAGCAGCTGCGGCTTTGGGAGCAGTCCAGATGGCAGCTCTTTGGGCAGCTCCTCTGCCGAAAGCCGCAAGAGGTAAATACATTGAGGGTCCCAGTCATGCCGCTGGGGGAGTGCACATTGAGGCGGAAGGAGGTGAGACCATCATTAACAAGAAGTCGAGCCGCATGTTCCTGCCTCTTCTGTCAGCCATAAACGAACTCGGTGGCGGAGTACCGTTCACTAAAGTTGGATCGGACGGGGGATATGCTATCCGATCATTCGCTGAGGCGTCGGAACCTATGAACCGGCTTGACCTGGAGAGAGCGATTCAGAAAGCATTTGGCCAGGTGAGAGTGATTGCTACAATCGAAGACATCCGGAGGGTAGATGCTAACTACGTACAGATTCAGGACCGGGCTAATTTTTAAATAACCCAGCACAAATAGTATTTCAACATCTATTAGGAATAATTATATTTGTATCGAGATAATTTGGCACATGATATTCATCAACTTAAAAGGCGCAATTGACTCCGAAGAGAATCGGGTCATGATGGAGCTTTGGGGCGGGACCTCAGAGATCTGTTCCGTGGAGACCTTCCGCCGGGTACTTGATGAACACCCCGACGAACAGGAGGTGTGCATCAACATTGACTGTGACGGGGGCTCTGTTGAGGAGGGCTTCAAGATTTACGATCTTCTTCGCATGAGCGGGAGGACGATATATACAAATATTGTCGGGGGATGCCACTCGATGGCAGTGTGCATCCTGTTGGCAGCTCCGGCAGAGAACCGGTCGGCAAACAGGAATTGCCGGGCACTCATCCACCGGGTATACATGCCTGTCGGGGATTGGCTCACTTCCGACGATGCCCGCAGCATTGCCGAGGAGCTTGCTCTGGAGGAGGAGGCTATTCTTGACGTGTATGTCGAGAGAACAGGTCAGGACCGGGAACGGCTCCGCAATGTCATGCATGAGGAGCGCATCCATGATGCCAAATCACTTCTTGACTTGGGATTCATTTCCAAAATCAATTCATATAACACAAATCAAATTTTTAATGCTATGGCAAAAAACGAAAAAAGCGCTTATGAAAAGTTCATGAGCAAAGTCAAGGCATTCCGGAATGGCAAGAAGGGCGCTCCCGCCAACTTCGACTATCTGGATGCTGAGGGTCAGGTCGTTCTCCAGACCGTAGGTGAAGAGGACAATCTGGCAGAAGGTGTAGAGGCAACTCTCGCCGACGGCGAGACGTCTGGCACTGTCGTCCTGGAGGACGGTCGGGTAGTCACTGTCGAGGACAACATCGTCACCAAAATCGAGGAGGAGGAGACCGAGTCTCTCGAGGACCGCGTTGCAGCGTTGGAGGCGATGCTCGACGAGGCCACGAACCTCATCGATGAGCAGGAGAACGAACTCCGCAACCTCCGCGGTAGCAACTACCGCCCAAAGAACCGCAAGACGATTCTGCCCGGGGGCAAGAAGGTCGATCCCTCGGCAGCCGACCTTAAGAACGAAGCCCGCGAAAAGCTCCAGAAGGTCAACGATGCCAAAAAGATTCTCAAGTAGTCAAACTCAAAAACTTTAAGAACTATGGCAGCTAAAAATGGCGGATTCCTTGACATGGACAAGTTCACTTTTTGTGGACGTGTCATTCAGGCAATCTCGGAGATGATTATGGAGGACACTATTCAGGGTCCTGACATCAACTCCATTCACACAGTTTTCCCCGACATCGTCACTAACACCGAGGTAGGTTACATCGGCGAGGGCGGCATGGTCGGCGTGGTCAACACCGGGTGTAACCCGACTCCTCAGCCGTGGAACATCAACACCCGCAAGCTGAAATGGGAGCCCGGTCTCTGGGAGATCCTTCTGTCCCAGTGTTACACTGACCTTCAGCAGTCGGCAACTATCTACTCTCTCCGCACCGGCGTCGACATTCCGGACTTCACGGATACGGACTACATGAACATCGTCATCGAGGTTCTGGAGCGCTCCATTATGGACTTCTGGTACCGCCTGTTCTGGTTCAACGACAAAGACGCCAAGAACGTTACCGACCGCGGTATCATTACGGATGGGCTCGACCTGAAATTTTTCACCATTATCAATGGTTTCTGGAAACAGATTACCGCCCAGGTTACAGCCAATCCGTCCCAGCGCGGAGCCACCATTACGGAAAATGCTGGGGCATCTTATACAGATCAGAAGCTTACTCCGGCCAAGGCAAAGGAATACATCCAGTCGGTCGTGTTTAGTGCCCCGCTTCTGCTCCGTCAGCAGTCTGACAAGTTTATCCTCGTTACCCAGTCGGTCTACGATGCCTATCAGCAGTCTCTTATGGACGCTTGCTGCCTCGAGTCGGCTCGCTTGGCTCTGCTGAATGGCATGGAGGCTCTCAGCTTCAATGGCATCCCGGTCATCGCAATGCCCATCTGGGACAAGATCATCGCTACGTCGGAAGACACTGGCACGAAGCTCAACAATCCCCATCGAATTCTCTTCACCTCGAAGAGCGTCCTCGGCATAGGTGTTGATGCAATCGACAGCTTCGAGAAGATGCGGATCTGGTACGAGTACAAAGACCGCGTAGTCTACGTAGAACTCATGGGTCGGGCGGATGCCAAGCTCACTAACCCGGATCTGTTCTCGGTAGGTATCTAATCCTCAAAAATCTAAGAAAATGGCAGGACTTGATTGTTCTAAAATCAAAACAGGATTCACCAACCAGGTGTGTGGTAAGCCGGCAATCGCCGGCACCACCGCCAGGGTGATTCTCCTCAGCTACTCGGACGTCGACAAATCGAAGTCTGTTGTAACTGACAACGTTATCTCTTCGCTCATCCTTAAGACCGGTGCCACTGGTTACGAAGTCGACTCGCTGCCCAACGCAACTGTCGGCTCGGACACCATCAATGCTGGCACGTATCTCAAGACCCACCAGCACAACGTGGTCGTCCGAATCTTCAAGAAGTCGGAAGCAGCCAAGAAGTTCGTAAACGGCCTGACCAATGCCCGCGTCATCGCTATCGTCGAGAACAACGACACCGGAGACCACGGGGACACCAAGTACGAGGTGTATGGCTGGGACTCGGGTCTGGAGCTCACCGAAATCACTGTCACTACCGAAATGACCGACGGCGTCGCTTACCAGGTAACTCTGGCCAACGGCACAATCGCTCAGGAAGGTTCGCTCCCGATGAGCCTCTTCGACACGGACGAAGCCACCACTGACCTCATGGTTGACGGTCTTCTGACCAATGGGTCTAAACCGTAGCACTCATGGCTGACATGCTCGAAAGACTGAGAGCTTACCAATCCAAGTATGGGTCCCTGAAAGGCGAAGCCTATCGGGCCCATACATTGGAATTGGAAAAGAACCCCGCTCTCCATCGAGAAGTAGATGAACTTTCTCGATACTTTTTGAATAAGTCAGTTTCCCGATGCGGCTTCTGCCTGATCGAAGCCGACTTAGCACTAAGACGAATAACAGAACAACAGATGAAAAACGTAGCACACCCCGATTACGAACTCCGAGCAGGTACTCTGCTCCACGACCCAATCAACAAAGAGTTCAGCAAGATCCTCACTCCGAGAAACATCACGGAGGAGCTTTGCTTGTACCACATCGCATTCAACAAGGATGCTCTTTCGTACTTCACCCGGGTCCCCGAAGACCTGAACGACCGGCTGGAGAAGTTCATGGCACGTTACGGCAAGGAGATGCCGGACAAGGACGTGGAAATCAAGAAGCGCCAAGCTCAGGTTCTGAGCAAGCAGATTGAGTCCGTGAAAGCCGAACTCGAAGAGCTGAACAAGAAACAGACCGAGCTGAACGCCAAGCTCGATGAGTACTCCAAAGCCATGGGAGCAATCCACGCTATTCTCGATTCTGCGAGGGCCGAGGGGAAGCCCGAGGAGAAGCCCGAGGAGAAGCCCGAGGAGAAGCCCGAGGAGAAGCCCGCCTACATCGACACAGAGGTGAAGGAGTTCATCGACGCCGGGATGGATCTGGAAGCCATCAAAGAAGCCTATGCAGACTCGCAAATGTCTGCCGGGGAGATCGAAGAGGCTTACAACCGGATAGTCAATCCCGTTTCAGAGGCTCCCAAGAAGGGAGCCAAAAAAGGAGGGTCCAAATAGGACTGGTAATAGGACGGGGTCGCTTCCCGTCCCTCCTACTATTAAAATTACGCCAGTATGAAAGTTGCACAGATCAAATCAGCTCCTCAGTTCGTATCCCGGGACTGGAGACAATATGGCATCCAGACATACGGAGATACCAATGATTTTCCCCAGACGGTCAGCGAGATTGTTCAAGCCTCAAAGACCGGCAATGCCTGTGTGAGCATATACAATGACTTCGTATACGGTCACGGATTCAAAGATCCGGGTATCTACAAATTGCGGGTCAACAAAGAAGGGGAGAAGCTCGACAAGATCCTCCGCATGGTATGCAAAGACTTCACGTTATGGCATGGGTTCGCCATCCATATTAACTACAATATGAACTTCCGCGTCAGTTCGATCCACCACATTCCGTTCGAGTCTCTCCGACTTGCGAAGGCAGACGATGATGGATTCATTGGCCGGACGGCATATCATCCTGACTGGGGTCACCGAGACAAGACGAGGTCCCGGTGGTCCCCGTCCGACATTGAGTGGTTTCACCTCTTCAACCCGGACCCGGAGGTTATCCTGAACCAGGTAGAAGAGGCTGGCGGATGGGACAACTATAATGGTCAGATCCTCTACTTTTCAGGAGACTCCGAAGGCAGTCCCTCTTACCCGGTCCCCGTCTTCATTGCTGAGATGACCGACATGAGAACTGAGGAAGCCCTTGCCAACGTAGCCGGCCGAAACGCATGCTCCAACTTCTTGTCAGCTGGAATCTTAGTAGACATCAAGGATGAGACTCAAGACCAGTCCCAAGTCAATGAGACGCAGAAAGAGCTCAACAAATTTCAGGGAGACGAGAACACCTCTCAACTGTGGTACATTCAGTGTAAGTCCAAAGACGAGGTGCCCCAGTTCATAAGATTCTCGGGGGAGAACTACGACAAAGCATTCGAAGTAACGCAGAGAGTCATCCCGGAAAACATTGGTCAAGCCTTCAAGCAGCCTCCCATTCTTCGAGCTGTTGACGTGGGGGCTAACTTTGGGGCTGATCTCATGACCAATGCCTACAAGTATTACAACTCTGTTACAGTTCGGGAGCGTCAACAGCTGGAGGAGATTTTTATATCGATCTTTGAGTACTGGTGGGCTCCTTTGGAAAACCCCGACTTCGCTATTCAGGCTCTCACCTACAATGCCGGCGAGTCCATAGCAGATCGAATCGGCAAGGACAACATGACCCAGGTACTGGAGATTCTCCGGGACCAGGTGCTCTCCACTGTTCAGAAGAGGAACATGTTCAAGCTCATCTATGGGCTTTACGACGAGGAGATTATAAAACTTATGCCCGATGATACTAAACTCTAACGACATTCGGAATGTTCGGCCGATAGCCGAGAACATCAACGATCCGGCCAGACTGGAGCCATATGTCCGGGAGGCTGAGACTCTCAGACTGGTGGATGCCATAGGAGCCAATCTCTACAGATGGCTCGATGAGACAGACTTTTCTGGCCCCGGGCCTTTCCAATACGGGGACGTAACCATTACAAAAGATCAGTACACTGCCGCCATGGAAGGCGGGTATTATGATGGTGGCTGTTCCGGGGATGGTCGAAGCGAAGGACTTAAGATCGCCATTGCATACATTGCATATTCCAGGTTCATAGTTAACAACCCAATCAATCCCACTGCTTTTGGGGTAAGGTATAAAGATGGTGAATTCAGCACTCGAGTAGAGGACAACATCATCGTCCGTAGCTCTAACGAAGCACGGAATATTGGGGAAGCCTATCTCGAGAAGGCTATAAATCACCTTAAAGCTCTGCGGTTACTGACTCCATGTACTGAATACAAGGAGTCCCCGTCTCGTAAAATGATTATAGGACGTGATAAATTATAAGTTTAACAGATATGGGGGAGGAAGTCATGAGAGCGGGAAAATGGATATGCGGGAGCATTGTAGGGTTTTGGGGATTTTTAGCTCCGGTCCAGGGCCTTATCCTCTGTGTCTGTATTGCCATTATCGTCGACTTCATAACTGGAAATATTGCTGACTACAAGCGCCACAAACGAGCCCATCAAAAATATGTGTTCAAAAGCGAGAAAATGTGGGACACGTGTTGGAAGTTGGGGCTCAGCATTATCGGGATTGGCATGGCCTACATGCTTGACGTGCATGTCCTCCCGAACTTGGGGGGTCTCAACCTTGCCAACTTCTTCGCTGCCTTCATCGTCGGAACAGAGTTTTGGAGCTTTCTGGAGAACTCCGCAATCATTTCGAATCATCCCATATTCCGGACTCTCCGGTCATACATGGAGAGATCGGTCAGCAAGAAAACTCAAATAGACTTTGAATGCCATGAAGACAAGTAAGTATTTTAAGCCCGAAGAATTCGAGCGATGCAACCCGTCCTGCTCCATTGAAGACATGGACCAGGATTTTCTCGATCTACTGGATGACCTCCGTGAAAAGGCAGGCATCCCCCTCGTCCTCAATTGCGCTTATCGTTCCAAAGAACACGATAAGGCCAAAGGACGGTCTGGTAACAGTGCTCACACCGAAGGTTTGGCAGTGGACATCCGGTGTGCCTCGGGCCCCAATCGGATGAAGATCCTCCAGGCAGCCATTGCATTGCGGATCCGGAGGATAGGCATCGACGGGAATTTTATCCACGTAGATGCTTCTAAAACCCTCCCGCAGGACACGGTATGGACTTACTAAAGAGAGTACTCTGCACAATAGTTCTTGTAGGTATAGGCTTTATAATCGGGCGTAAAACAATCGAGGAAAAGACCGTTATAAAGTACGTCGATTTACCCCCAATTCAGGGGGAGGTCAAAGTCCCGGATTTGGTTCCAAAATGGGAGGGTTTTAGGAATCCAATCAAATTGATATATATCTATAAGGGCCAGGAGGAAAAGGTTCCCCAAACACCCCCAGAAATCACAAATGGAGGGGGTTTTGGGGAGGTGGACACTCTGGAGAGCGCAAAAAGGACAATCCTGGACTGGAACACGACCAGAAAATACGCCGGAACATTCTTTGAAGACCCAAAAATCGGTCAGTTTGACTGGGAGGCTACAATTCAATACAACACTCTCCAGCATCTCACATACAAATATATGCCAGTTCGAGAACAGGTCAAAGAAACGAGGTCTCCGAGATGGTCTCCATTTCTTAGAGCTTCGGCTAACTCATTCGGACAGATCGGAGCCGGGGGAGGCATATATTACAGAAATTTCGGAGTAGACATATCCTATGTGCGGGACCTCGAGCTGACCCGACCGGGATATGAGATCGGCTTTAGCTGGAAATTTTAAGGAACTACTCCGTCCCGGGCTTATTTGAGCCCGGGTTTTTTGTGTTCCCAAGCCAAGGGGATTGGCCCCCGGGGCAGGGACCCGCAGTAAACAATAGGTGTTCCGATATTGGATAATGGTGTTCTTAAAGAGGATAAAACCATGGGTGTTCCGATAATGGATAATCCACCCCCCCTAAAAAAGTTGGTGA
>ENA-OPDG01000453-OPDG01000453.1-human-gut-metagenome-genome-assembly--contig:-NODE-453-length-37058-cov-6.924439_pt1 | contig 37058 bp, 37 predicted proteins | sample MGYA00241259_ERZ501498 | MGnify/ENA primary metagenome ERZ501498 (study PRJEB25962, sample SAMEA2042582) | human gut metagenome | biome: human gut; feature: human-associated habitat; material: faeces... | reverse complement strand
CGAGCTGGGTTCAGAACGTCGTGAGACAGTTCGGTCCCTATCTGTTGCGGGCGTAGGAGATTTGAAGGGAGCTGACCTTAGTACGAGAGGACCGGGTTGGACGTACCTCTGGTGTACCAGTTGTTCTGCCAAGGGCATGGCTGGGTAGCTACGTACGGACGAGATAAACGCTGAAGGCATCTAAGCGTGAAACTCTCCCTGAGATAAGATCTCCACTGAGGCTCGACGTAGACTATGTCGTTGATAGGTCAGAGGTGGAAGTGCAGCAATGCATGCAGCTGACTGATACTAATAAGCCGAAAGCTTGACCAAAGCGCAGGCTCAGTGAGCTGGATTATGATTGCAATAAATAAGGAACAATGTTCAGTTTTCAGGGTGTATCGAAACTGTAAGAACTGCACCTTTAGCTCAGTTGGTAGAGCAACTGACTCTTAATCAGTGGGTCCCCGGTTCGAGTCCGTGAAGGTGCACCATGGCCCGTTGGTCAAGTGGTTAAGACAGAGGCCTCTCACGCCTTTAACATCGGTTCGAATCCGGTACGGGTCACCACAAAATGAAAGGACACACTTCGTGTGTCCTTTCATTTTGCGATGTTATACGTTCCATTTTATGCCTGCCGCGAGGCAGGCCATTACTGCATACAGGAGCATTTTATGGCTAAAAATATCCGCTTATCCGACCACTTCTCCTATTCCAAGCTGCTGCGCTTCACGCTGCCGTCCATCGTCATGATGGTGTTCACCTCCATCTACGGCGTGGTGGACGGTCTGTTCGTGTCCAACTTCGTGGGCAAGACCGCCTTCGCCTCGGTGAACCTGGTGATGCCCTTCGTTATGATTCTGGGCGGTATGGGCTTCATGATCGGCACAGGCGGCACGGCGCTTGTCTCCAAAATACTGGGCGAGGGCGACCCGGACACCGCCAACAGGACGTTCTCCATGATGGTGCTGTTCACGCTGGCGCTGGGCATCGTCCTGTCCGCCGGCGGCATTATCTTCATGCGCCCCGTCTCCCGCTTTTTGGGCGCCACCGACGCCATGATGGACGACTGCGTGCTGTACGGCCGCATCATTACCGGCTTTACGTTTGCCTTCATGCTGCAAAACGTGTTCCAGAGCTTTTTCATTGCGGCGGAAAAGCCCAAGCTGGGCCTGAAGGTCACGGTGGCGGCGGGCCTGACCAACATGGTGCTGGACGCCCTGTTCATCGCCGTGTTCAAATGGGGCGTAGCCGGCGCGGCCATTGCCACCGGCCTGAGCCAGTGCGTGGGCGGCGTGCTGCCGCTGGTGTACTTCCTGCGCCCCAACAGCAGCCTGCTGCGCCTGTCCCCCACCCGGCTGCGCCTCCGGCCCATCCTGGCCGCCTGCGGCAACGGTTCATCCGAGCTGATGAGCAATATCTCCTCGTCGCTGGTGAGCATGCTCTACAACTTCCAGCTGATGCGGCTGGCCGGCGAGGACGGCGTCTCCGCCTACGGTGTGCTGATGTACGTCCAGTTTATTTTCCTCCCCATCTACATCGGTTATTCCATCGGCTGCGCCCCGGTGGTCAGCTACCACTTCGGCGCACAGAACCACGGGGAGCTGAAGAACCTGCTGGGCAAAAGTGTCCTGCTGATGGGCGGCACCGGCGTGGCGCTGACGGCGCTGGCCATGGCGCTGGCCGACCCTCTTTCCCGCCTGTTCGTGGGCTACGACGCCGGCCTGTTCGCCCTGACCAGCCACGCCTTCCGCCTGTTCGCGTGGTCGTTCCTGCTAGCGGGCTTCAATATCTACACCTCCGGCTTCTTCACCGCTCTGAACAACGGCGGCGTGTCCGCCGCCATCTCTTTCCTGCGGACGCTGGTGTTCCAGTCCGCCTCGGTGCTGATCCTGCCCATCTTCTTCGATGTGGACGGCATCTGGTGGGCCATCACCGTAGCGGAGGTGTTCGCGTTCCTGATCTCCGTGACGTTCCTGCTGGCCAAGCGCGGCAAATATCATTATATGTAAGGGTCTTGCGTCTTCATCAGCATAGTGATATACTATGCATATATTGAATGGAGGTCTTATCATGCTGGTTTCCACCAGAGGGCGCTACGCCCTGCGGGTCATGCTGGAGTTGGCCCAGCGTCCGGCGGACAGCTTTACGCCGCTGCCGGTCATCGCGGAGGCGCAGTCCGTATCGGAAAAGTATCTGGAGAGCATCGTGGTGCTGCTGTCCCGTGCGGGGCTGGTGGACGGTGTTCGAGGCAAAGGCGGCGGCTATCGTCTGACCCGCACCCCCGACCAGTACGCCGTGGGCGAGATCCTGCGGCTGACAGAGGGCTCTCTGGCGCCTGTGGCCTGTCTGGAGGGGGAGGAGAATACCTGCCCCCGGGCCGGTCACTGTCACACCCTGCCCATGTGGGAAAAGCTGGATACCATTATCAACGACTATCTGGACAGCGTTTCGCTGGCCGATCTCCTGCGGGAGACGGACGGCAGCTGCCTGTAAACGCAAAATCCCCGCCGCGTCTGCGGCGGGTATTTTTTGCTCAGACCGCCCCGTAGCCCTGCCCTTGGGTGATGATGTACGCCCACAGCACCGGCCCCACCGCGCCGGTGGGGATGTACCCCAGCAGCCGCTGGACGGCGCGGACGGCGCGGGCCGTCTCCTGCCCATACACGCCGTCCACCGTTACGGCGGGAACGGCGTCGTTCTTCGCGGCGATCTGGTTCAGGCGGGTTTGCAGCAGCGTTACTGCCTCCCCCGTGTCGCCCGGCACCAGAAACCGCCCCGGATACACCTCCCGGGCAAACCGCTGGTAGTCCTCCGGCAGGGTGTACAGCGTCTGCTCATACACGTTTTGCAGGGTGTTCCATGTGCGGCGCCCCACCACGCCGTCCACCTTCAAACCGTAGGCGCTCTGGAAGGCGTACACCGCGTCCAGCATGGCCTGATCGAAGGTATCGGTGATGGGGATGGGCGGGAGCTGCGGCAGGAAGTACCCCAGAAATGCCAGATAAAACCGGACGGTCTCCACGTTCAGCCCCGTGTCCCCCAGCCGCAGCGCCTCCGGATACACCCGCTGGGCCTCGGAGATGGTCAGCCCCTCGCTGGTGATCTCCGACAGGCTCTTGACGGCGTTGTAGACCAGCTTGATCTTGTACCAGGTGGCCTTGCCCACCACGCCGTCTGGCTCCAGATTGAAGATGCGCTGGAACGCCCGGACGGCGTTCTCCGTCTCCTCGTCGAACACGTTGGACACCTCGGTGATCGGCGGGATGGCGGGGTAATTCTTACGGATGCGGTTGAGCTGCTGCTGGATGGTGCGCACGTCCTCCCCCACAGAGCCCCGCTCCAGCGGCCGCCCCGGATAGGACGGCAGCCCATCCCCCATCGGCGCGTTGGAGACGATATCGATGTTCTCCCCGAAGTAGTGCTGTAAAATCTCATAGGGCGTCAGCCCCTGCTCCGCCAGCTCCACGCTGCCCCACTGGGACAGTCCGGCGCACTGGGTACGCACGCCGTCGCAGAACTGGGCGTACAGCGGCTCCACGTTGCCCTGCCGCACGATGTAGTTGTTGAAGATGTCGTCCACCAGCCGGTCGATGTTCTCGAAGGTGCTGCGCCCCGGTACGAAGGCCTGGTCGTAGCGGGTGGTGCTGGTGATGTCGAAGTCGTAGCCCCGGCTGCGGTAATGCTCGGTGTAGATCCGGTTCAGCGCCACGGAGATCTGCGCCAGAATATTGGCGCGCAGGGCGTTTTCCGGCCACGTGGGATAGACCTCGCTGCTGGCCACGTTCTTGATGTAGGCGGTAAAGGGCAGCGTCACGTTCTCCGCCGCCTCGTTGGGCAGTCCCAGATGGACGGTGATGTACTCCGGTATCACAGGAAACGGCATGGCTCCTCTCCCCCTCTCGTCACGCAGCGCCCAGCGACACCGCCAGAACTGTTTCGATGCGGGGGAACACCGTCACCGGCCGTCCCTCCACCGTGCCGTGCTGCGGGTGGCGCACCGACACCTGATACACCGTGCCGCTGATGCCCGCCGTCTCCGCCGACTGGGACCACCCGGCGGGCAGCGCCGGCAGGTGGATATCCTCCGCGATGCCGGATGCGTCGGTAACCCCCTCGTAGAACACCGTCGGCTCCGGGCCAAGGCGCCGGTAGATCTCCACCCGCGCCCCCTCCACCGGGAAAAGCCCCCGCCCCGTGGACACCTGCACCCGCACGCTGCCCCGCTCGGGGTGGGCGTCCAGGAACCACTGCTCCGGCCCTCTCTGCATGGTACTGTTCTCCATATATGCCCCTCCTTTCCTGCTCGCATCGTTCCCTTTATGCTATGCGTCCGCTGCGCCGGAGGTGCCAAAAAAAGAGAAGGGCTGCGGCACAGCCCTTCTCCCTTTTTGCTTATATGTTCTCAGAATGCCCAGCTGCCGCTGCGGAAGATGGGAACGGTCTTTCCGTCCTCGCACACGGCGTCGATGCTCATGTCGGCGGAGCCGATCATAAAGTCCTCGTGAACCATGGAGTCGTTGACGCCCAGTGCGCGGCACTCCTCCAGCGTCTTGTGCTCGAAGTCCCGGATGGTGTCGGCAAAGCCCATGCCCAGCGCCAGATGGCAGGCCGCGTTCTCATCGAACAGCGTGTTGTAGAACAGCAGGCCGGACTGGCAGATGGGGGAGTCGTAGGGTACCAGCGCGCACTCGCCCAGATAGGCGCTGCCCTCGTCCATGGTGATGAGCTTGGTCAGCAGGTCGTTGTTCTTCTCCGCGTGCCACTCCACGGCCTTGCCCTCGTGGAATCGGATCCAGAAGCCGTCGATGAGCTGTCCCTGATAGCTCAGGGGCTTGGTGGCGTAGACGATGCCCTCCGCCTTGCCGCGCATGGGGGAGATGAAGCACTCCTCCGTGGGGATATTGGGGTTAAAGACGATGCCCTGCAGGCTCTTTTCGCAGCCGCCGCAGAACTGGGCCTCGGGGATCATGCCCACCTGAAAATCGGTGCCGTTGGCGCTCTTGTAGCGCAGCTCCCGGATATGCAGGCCGTTGAGGTAGGCGCAGCGGTCGTGCATATCCTTGTTGTGGGCGTCCCAGTTGGCCACGGGGTCGCCCTCCAGCGCACGGCTGGTGGACAGAATGGCCTCCCACAGCTTCTCCACCGCCTGTGACTTCCGCAGGTTGGGGAACAGCTTCTTGGCCCACGCCTCGCCGGGTACGGCGGCGATGCACCACTGGTACTTGTTCTCGATCTGGTCGCGGTACTTCTTGATGATGGGGTACTTGCGCTGCTGGCTCTTGGCCATCTTCTCCTGATTGATGCCGTTGAGACCGTCCGGGTCCTCGCTGAGCAGGTAGATGCGGCAGGGGATGGTGTCCACATAGTGCTGCCAGCGCGCCTCCTCGTAGTTGTCCAGCTTGGACAGGGTGGTCAGCGTGCGGTAGCGGAAGTGCAGCTTCTGGAGGGGCTGGTAGTCCCAGTCCACCACCACCTTCTTGGCCTTGCACTTGTAGCACTCCTCCACCAGCATCTTCACGAACTCCGGCTGATCCAGCTCGGCGGCGATAAAGACCTCCTGCCCCGGCTGGACATTGACGCCGCTGCGGGCGATAAGGCGGGCGTACTCCCGCAGAATGCTCTTTTTCATGGAAACTGCTCCTTTCATGTCTTTCAATCGGGTACTATTGTACCACCCTCTGCCCGCTTTGAAAAGACATCCGGCGAAAAAAAGCCGCCGTTTCCAAAGATTTCTGCGGTTGTCAGGCCGTTTCCAGCACCTCTACGCAGCACAGCGGCTCAAACCTGCCGCCCGCCGCCGCATAGTTCCTTACACACACCAGATCGTTGACCTGTATCGTCTCCAGCGCAGGGAATTCCTGCACCGTGCCGCCAAACCAGCGGCCAGCGATGCAGAGCAGGCGGTACTCTGTACCGTCCGTCTGCTCCGTCCGTATATCCGTGACAAGACCAGTCCACGGGTCGGTGATGGCCATGGCGCGGAGCTTCATCGTCATATCCTCCTGACTGTCCGGCGAGGTGTGGCCGTCGCCCAGATCACTCTCCTCGTAGGCATCCCACGTCACCCGCGGCACTCCTGCACGATCCTCATGGAGCTCCAGCCGGTGCGTGGTGCCCCAGCCGTACTGGTCGCTGCCCGGGCCGTAGTCCAGCACGGTCATCTCCGTCAGCATCAGCCGCGTACCGCCGTCCTCCAGCGCCCGCACCTCCGTCACGTCTACCGTGATGTGTGCGGTCCGGAGGTCATCGGCGGCCACATAGGGCCACACGGCGGCCTGTGCGCGGCTCAGGGCATCCCATCGCAGCTTCTCCACGCAGTAGGTCGTGCCGGTGGCGTTGTTGGCAATGGCGTTGGCCCGCATGAGGAAATAGCCCGTCAGTGTCTCCGTCAGCCGATCGTCCAGCGCCGCAGCGGCGCTTTTCCGCACGTCCACTGTCGGCTCGATACGGAACGTCTCTCCGGCGGCAGTCCGGATGGCGGCCATCAGCCGCTGATCCACGCCCTCATACTTTGCCGCCAGCTTGTCCAGATAGCCCTGCACCGTGTTGGGCGCCTGCCGGTACCGCGCCGCCAGCGTATCGGCAGCGCCCTCGGTATACGCGCCGTCGCTGCCCAGCAGGTAGGCGCACAGGTAGCTGAGGGGACACGTCTCCCAGTCCGGCAGGTGCACGGCATCATACACGATGCCGTAATCCGCCGGGTCGATGCTGACGGGGTCGTTCTCCATCTCACTGGGCCACGGCGTGATCTCCTCAGACGCAGCCCCCGCCGCGGTGTATTCCACCGTCATGGGCCCCATGTCTCCCGCCCAGAACCGCACGGTGAAGCCCTGCTCCGCCGAAAGCTGGATGCCCAGATCAAAGGGCTGGTACAGCGTCAGGCCGTCCGCGCCGCTCTCCACGCGGGCGCCGCCGCCCACGGCACTCTTTTCGCCGTTGTCCACCTGTGTGTACAGCAGAAACTCCCGCTGCATGGTACCGTCCTCACCTGCGTACCGTTCCGTCAACTCCGGCGGCACCGTGACCAGCAGCTCGCCGGTGAGCCAGTTATTCTGATAGGTCACATCCGCCAGACGGGCGGATACGCCGTCCTCCCGGGTGACAGCGACGGGGCTGTAATATACCTGCCGCGTACTGCCCACAGCGCCGCCGGCTATGTCCGCCTCCAGCTGCTCGATCAGCTGCCGCAGGCCGTCCACGCTCTGCCGCGCCGCCGCGATATCGTAGGCGCCGTCATTGGTGACCCGGCCCGTCTCCGTGCCGTTTTCCTGCCACGCCACCCACTCCGCATTGTCGATGAGCGCCATGGTCAGGTAGCCTCCGGCGCGCATCCGCTGCGCCCATGTCGGCCCATAACCCAAAAAGCTCTCGCTGTCGTAGGTGTACAGCAGCGTCAGGCCGTAGGGCTCCTGCTCTGTGCTGAGCTGCATGGTGAAATCCCAGTCGCTGTCCGCGCCCATTTTATCCAGTCCGACGGCGTTCAGGATCCTGCCCACGGCAGAGGGGTCGCCCACATAGGGCGTCCGCAGGGCGTACAGCGTTTCCGCGTCCCATGCACCATCAACCGATGGCTCCCGCCGGCCGGGGCTGGTCAGGAAGCACACGGCGATGACCGCCGCTGCGATGGCCAGCAGCACCGCCGCCCAGACAGCCGGTTTTTTCCCGTTCATGGCATTCTTCACCCTTTCCTGCACCGCCACCTCGCCGAAGGCCAGCGGGCATACCGCCGCCGGACGCTGCCGCACGGCGCAAGCCACCAGCGCCCGGGAATAGGCGGCGCGCCCCGCGCCGTCCACGCCCCGCAGCACCCGCTCGTCACAGGCGTTCTCCATGTCCCGTCCCAGCAGAACATACGCCGCCCACAGCACCGGGTTGAACCAGTGCAGCGCCAACAGCAGAAAAGCCAGCGGCTTTACGATGTGGTCGCCCCGCCGGATGTGGCACCGCTCATGGGCCAGCACCTGCGGCAGCGCCGCGTCGTCCATGCCCTCCGGCACGTAGATGCGGGGACGGAGCAGCCCCAGCACAAAGGGCGTTCCCCACGAGCCGCAGCGGTACACGTTGTCCTCCAGCCGCACCGCCGTGCATACCCGGCGGTAGATGCCCAGATAGCTGACCAGCATATATGTCAGCATCATCACCACGCCCGCCAGCCAGATCGCCGCCAGCAGCGACACGGTCATCGCCGGCTTGGGCGCCGCTACCGGCTGTGCCGTCACGACTTCCGTCGGCGGCAGCGGCGTCACCGGCTCTGCCGGGCCGCCGGACAGCACCTCGTCCGTTTTCTGCGCCGCCTCCTGTGTCTGGGGCAGCTCGTACAGCACCGCCGTCACAGGGCTTTGCGCCGCCTGTAGGCTCACCGGGCTTTGCAGGGAGAAGGGCAGTACCAGCCGCACCGCCACCAGCGCCCACAGCAGGCACACCGCCCACATGGGCGCCCGGCGCAGCGCCAGCCGCGCCAGCATCACCGCCAGCGCCAGCACCCCCGCCTGCCACGAAAGCTCCACGATCCTCAGAAATATATCAGTCATTTCGCTTCTCCTCAAATTCGGCGATCATCCGCCGCAGCTCGTCCGCCTCCTCCGTCGACAGTCCGCGCCCGCCCACAAAGGCGCTGAGAAAACCGGGCAGGCTCCCGCGGAAATTCCGCTCCACAAAGGCGCGGCTCTCGGCGCACTGTACCTCGCCGCGGGACACCAGCGCCGTTACCACGGCGTCCTCCGTCTTGACAACGCCCCGCTCGGTCAGCCGCTTGATGACCGTATAGGTGGTGGACTTCTTCCACCCCAGCTTCTCGGCGCACAGCCGCACCAGCTCGCTGCTCTTCACCGGCTGATGCTCCCACAGGATCTCGCAGAACCGCAGCTCGCTGTCAAAGATCTTCGGCGTTTCCAATCCTATTCCCTCCTTTTCACGGTCTACATCGTTAGACCTCCTGCTTGCAGTCTAACCGATTAGACCTCTCTTGTCAAGCAAAAATTTGCATCCCCGCCTGTTCTGTGCTACACTCTGCTCAACAGGAGGTGGGACGCATGGACATACTCTATCAGGACACGCGCATCGTGGTGGCGGTCAAGCCGGCGGGCGTGGTGTCCACCGACGAGCCGGGCGGTATGCCGGAGCTGCTCCGCGCCCACCTGCACACCGACTGCATCCGCACCGTCCACCGTCTGGACGCGCAGGTCGCCGGCGTCATGGTCTTTGCCCGCAGCCGTGTGGCCGCCTCCCTGCTGTCCCAGCAGATCCGGGAACATCGCTTTTCCAAGGAGTATCTGGCCGTCCTCTGCGGCACGCCCACCCAGCCCGCCGACACCCTGACGGATCTGCTGGCGCGGGACACCCGCCGCCGCGTGACCTATGTGGCGGACACCCCCTCACCGGATACCCGGGAGGCCCGGCTGTCCTACGACACCGTGGACAGCGCCGATGGCCTGACACTGGTGCGCGTCCGGCTCCATACCGGCCGCACCCACCAGATCCGCGTACAGTTCGCCTCCCGCGGCCTGCCGCTGTCCGGTGACCGCAAGTACGGCGCGTCCGACGCGCTGTGGCCCATCGCCCTGTGGTCGTACCGTCTGTCCTTCGCCCACCCCCAGACAGGCGAAGCCATGACCTTCGCCTGTCTGCCGCCGGACACGGCGCCGTGGACGCGCTTTACGCTTCCGGAAACGCTGTAAGCGTACAAAAAGCCTCTCCCACATTGGGAGAGGCTTTTTGTACGTTCCGGTTGTCTTTTGTTCAGTTGCCCTTTTTCGAGGTATCGGTCTTGGCTGCATCCTGCTTCGCCGTATCCGTCCCCACTGGGGCAGCGGCGTCCGCGCCGCCCGCCGCGTCCTTCGCCGGTGCCAGGCCGATAATGTGGTCGGTCAGACCTGCTTTTTCGGCCTCCTCACGGGTCATCTCCAACGGCTCATTGGAATCCTCCACCAGCTTGGCCAGCATCAGGTAACGGTAGCGATCGTCGCCGATGCAGGTGGAGAGGATGATGACCTTATCGCCCCACACTGGCAGGTCGTCGGTGTTCACGTGTACACTGCCGAGGGACGGACAAAACGCGTTCTTTTCATCCGCACTGGTGTAGTTCTTATCCGTGGCAGCCTTGCCCAGCGCCGTGAAGAAGCCGGTGAAATCCTGCTTATCCGTGAAATCGTGGGTCCCCAGGATCAGGCTGCTGTCATAGGGGATCGCCGCAAAAATGCGGTACGTCATCTTCCGCCCCGGCTGATAGACCTCCACCACAGGCTTATCCTCAAAGTGCATGGCGTTGGCGTAGTTCCGCAAACCGCCCAGCATAGTGCCGTTACGCATATTGTGGCCGTAGATCACCGTCACAGGGTCACTCATATCCGGCTTATTCAGGCTGGCCTGTGTGTACATCGAACCGGCCTTGTTGTCCTTGCCGTCCAGATCGCGGTTCAGATAGTAGTCGTCGTCACCGGGCCGCTGCACCAGGAAGTTACCCTCCCGGATGGCCATGTTGCTGGCGCCGGGGATCTTCATATAGGCGTAGACATCAGGCCACGTCTTCTGCGCCGTCTCAAAATCCACCGGTACCTCCGGGGCATCCGGCTCCACCAACACGATATCCGTGGGCTTGGGCTGTGTATCCGCGTCCGGCGTATCCGGGTCGCCGGGCTTTTCTCCGCACCCCGCCGCAAAAAGGCTCAGAGCCATCAGAAGCGCCAGCAGACCTGCCGTCCTGCGCAGAAAATGTCCTTTTTTCTCCATATTGTTCTCCTTTCGGCAGCACTCATAAGGCGTGCGGAGCAGCGCGCACGCTGCTCCGCACTATTGCGCCAATGGTATGGTATCATACACCGCCTGTGAATGCAACAGTTTTTCCCCGTCTGTTACAGAGTTGCAGGCTGTCCGTGACTGACGAACAGCTTTTCAAAGCGCTTCCTCTGTGCCGGCGTCATACGGCCGCCATACTGTCCCAGCAGCGCCGCAGCCTCCTGCACCTTTCCCCTTTTAAGGTAGTTTCCTGCCGCCCGGTACAGGCTGTCCGCCGCCGTGGAGCTAAGGGACTCCCCGCCGGAGGCCGCTGCCTCGCCCCTGTCCACCTCCGCACCGGAGGCGGACAGCTTCTGCTCCTGCTGCGCCATGCTGCGGTAGTGGGCCAGCGCCGTTTCATACAGCTTTCTGTCCTGCTGCCCGGCGCTGTCGTACTGCGCCTGCGCCTGCGCATATTCACGCTCCCACGCGGACAGACCGTCCTGCCAGCGGTCGTAACGCTGCTTTTCCTGTTTGTCCAGCAGGTCATACTGCTCCCGCAGAGCCTGTCCCTCCCGGTCGTAGGTCTTCTGCGCCTGCTCCTGAAACTCCGGCAGCATGGCCATCAGCTCCTGCATATACCGCTCGTATGCCTGCTGTCCCGCCGTCTCCGCATAGCTGGAGGCGTAACCGCCGGTCAGCGCCGCCGTCTGCCCCATGGTATCCTCCATAGCGGCGCGGCCCTTCTGCCGGTACATCTTGGCATACCGGGCAACGGCGGCGTCCTCCTCCGGGTCGTAGGAAAACGGCTCTCGGCTCGTCATGTCGTCGTACAGTGCCGCCAGCTGCTGTCCGTAAGCAGACTCGTATGCGTCGGGCCGCAGCGCCGCCACACTGTCGCGGTACGCCAGTGCCGCTGCCACATCCTCTGAGGGCGTATAGCCCTTCTCCAGCTTTTCCAGTTCCCTTGCCGTCTTTTCCGACGGCTTAGCCACCGGCGCGGCCGGCATCTCCGTCTCCGTCAAGACAGGTGCCATCAGACTGCCCCACGTCTCATCACCGGCGATGCCGTCCAGCCGCAGCTTGTTCTTCTTCTGGTAATCCCGCACGGCGGATCTCGTGTTTTTGCCGAAGATCCCATCCTCGGTCAGCTGATAGCCGTGCTTGTTCAGCTCACTTTGCAGCTGCCGCACCGCGTCACCCTGCGAGCCGTATGCCACCATTTTGTATGTGGATGCCATTCGTTCCGTCCTTTCTCCTCATGTGGTCCTGCGCCATGCGTACAGCCCCTCGATGCCGGTGGCGGCGCTCTCCCATACCGCGTTTTCCGGTGAGGGCTGCGGCGGCACAGCCTCCGCAGTGAACCGCACGCTGCCCACCGGCCACAGCACGTCCGCCAGCGGTCTGCCGCCCAGTGTCAATTCACCGGCCACCTCCACGTCTCCATAAAACACCGCCGGCCACGCACACTCCAGCGCCTCCCGTTCCCCGTATTTGCCGAAAGCCGCGCCCTTTCCGCCGTTACGCAGGTGCAGCGTCACCTGCGATGTGGACGCCGTATACCGCACAGTCCGCACACTGCCCACCGTATCCACGGCAGACAGCTCCACCTCATAAGAGGCCGTGGCTGCCAGACCGCCGCCCAGCAGCTTCTTCACGCCGCTGCTCAGTGTGGTATAGCCGCTCCAGCCGCCGCCCATGGGGCGGTAACGCGCCCGCACCTTCACCGTATTCCGGCTCTCCACATCGGCGCAGGACGCCTTACACCACACCTTCAGATATGCGCCGTCATCCGCCGGCACGCCGTCTGCATCACACCGCGTCACGCCGCTGTCTGCGATCACCGGCTGCCGGTAGGCGTACACCTTAACGGCGCTCCCTGTTACCGTAGCCGACCTCCCTCGGCTGTCCGTCACCGTGACGGATGGTTTCATGGTCCCCGCCGAGCCGATGAGCGCCGTGGTGCCGGAGGCGCCCGTCACCGTCTGTCCCGCAAAGCTGAAGCTGCACGTTTTCACAGACGCGCCGCCTTGACCGGACGCCTTCACAGTGTATTGCAGGCGGCTCAGTCCCTGCAAGCACAGGTTCCACCCCTTGACCACCGCGTTGTCGTTGACCACCGTCACCTGCAATGTGGCGGTGGGCCGCATGGATTCCGGCACATAGGCGGTAAAGGACGCCTGCACGCTGCCGATATAGTCGCCGCCGTCGTAGATCGCCATGGTCATGGTACCAACGCCCCACAGCGCGTCGGGGATCTGGTTGGCCAGCGCCGCCGGTACCTGCCACTGGTACACCGCCTTTGCCGCCGTCTGGCTCACCTGCTTCAGTGAAGTCCCGCTCAGCGTACCCGAGCTGCTGCCAAAGGTGTAGGAAAACCGGAATTCATAGCCGCTGTCCGGCTTCGTCACCGTCAGTGTTCCCGTCTGCCCGATGGTGGCGTCTCCCGCCGTCAGTCCGAAGTCCTCCAGCGAGCTGCCCGGCTCCACCTCCAGCGAATAGTTGTACCGCTGGTCACGGCTGGAGCCGGAGCCGCTGTACAGCCGCACCGTCAGTGCCGTGGTGCCGCCGCTTTTCCCGGAGACCGTGATCCACCCGCTGTCGTAGTCGATACTGCTGCTCCACCGCTCCGGTGATGCCGCCTTCACCGTGTCGCCGCTGACCTCGCACGCCCCGTCCAGATATAGCGAGATATAAACAGGATAGCCAAAATAGGAGCCGCCTGTCACCGGCGACAGCGATGCGTAGACGCGGTAGAGCATATCCTGCCCCGACCGCCGGCTGTCATAGGAAAACATAACGCCGATATTCGGTGCGCTCCCCCAGTTCACCGTATCCAGTGTAATACTCATCTCTCACCCTCCGATCCACCGGAATGTCAGGCCGCTCTCCGCCGCCTCCACGCTCCATGCGCCAATGGCGATACCGCCCAGCACCGTGATATTCGTGATGTACAGCCGGTTATTGGAGACATAGGCCACCTCCGTGGCGTCCTGCCAGAAGGACAGCCGCGTGGCTGTGAACACCGCCCGGAAATTGTTCTGCTCCACGATCTGCTCCCCGTCCACCTCGCGGCAGGTCAAATCCTGTCCCACCGCCACGCCGTATACCGGCACCGCCCCGTCGTAATAGACGATTCCCGTGCGGATATAGCCCTCTGTGTCCACCTTATAGTGCTGGAAGGCGGCGTCCACCGCCTCCACGCTGGTCTTCAGGTCGGAGAAAAAGCTGTAATACTGCGTAACAGCCTCCGGGTTCGCCTCCAGATAGGCGCTGAGGGACGCCACATAGCTGCCGAAATCCGACACCGCCACATATTCCTCCTCCAGCCGTGCCGTCAGTTCCTCCGTCGTGCGCCGCACCTGATCCGCTGTTTTTACGATCATTGTCCGCAGCTTCTGATACTGCCGGTCTGTCTCCGCCTGTCTGGTGCCGCCTGCGCCGGCGGCAGACGCGTTGCCGGGGCGTACGCCGCCTCCCGTCTGCTCCAGCTGCTCCAGCGCCAGATTCAGCTGCTGCGCCATCTGAAACAGATAGGAATACTGCTGCATCACCTGCTGCTGCAAGGTGCCTGTGGGGCAAGCGGGCATGGTAAACGCGCTCACGGGCCGTCACTCCCCTTCTCATACACCGCCGACAGGCTGTATACCCGGCACCGCCCCGCGCCCTTCAGCCGCAGCCGCAGCTGCCTGCACCGCCGGGGCCGCAGATGAAGCAGGTAACCGCGGGTCTGTCCATCGCCGCCGATGACCTCTCCCAGCGTCTCCCAGCACCGCCCGCCGTCATAGCTGACAAGCGCCTCCAGCCGCGCCCGGTCCTCCGGCTGTACCCGCAGCTCCAGCCGCGTCAGATACTTGCTCTCCGGCGTTGACAGTCCCAGCTCGCCCGTCTCCGCCATCCACCGCACTGTCTCCTCCTGCGTGCCGCTGCCGCCGGTCATATCCTGCAGCGCCCCGCCGCGCTCCAGACCGTACAGCGCTCCGTCGCACACGGCAAACGCCATGAAGTCCGTGTCGTCCTGCCTATGCCACAGGCCGTGGGCAGTGTCGTACACCAGCACATGGCGCTTACCCGTAGCGTCCCGCGCCGCCAGCCAGTACTGGCCGTTCCACCCGGTGGCCACGGCGTTCTCCAGCCGCACATTCCCCAGCGGCAGCGACACGCAGGCCGGCATACTGCCGTCGAAGGCGTACACGCCGTTCAGCCCCACATAGAGCAGCGTCCCATCCACCAGCGCCGCACTGCCGCCGCAGCCCTTCTTCACGCCGGGGCACCGCAGCGTCACGATCTGGTGTGCGCCCGCCGCGCTGGGATACACCCGCTCCATGCAGTCCTCCTTAAAGAAGATCACGCCGCCCAGACACGCCGCTGCGCCGGTAAACACGCCGTCGGAACCTCTCGCCGCCGCATAGCTGTCGGTGCTCAAGCCCGCAAAGCTGTTCCAGTTTCGGAAGTCCCCCAGCTTGCTGGCATAGATCTCATTCACCGGCTCTCCGTTGACGATACCGTACTTGCACCCCCACAGGCGGTTACCCTGCTCCACCACGAAGTCCATGTCCGGGATGGTGCGCTCCACCGTTACTGCCGCCGTCTGGCTGCCCACCGTCCGGCACATTCCCGGCACCGCGATCCAGTTCTCGTCCGCCGCCTGCAAGGGATAGAGTCCGTCTACCCCCTCCGTCTCGCAGCCCCGCACGGTCACGCCGTCCCCGGCGGCAAAGCCCCGTCCGATACCGGTGGCCGCCACCTTGGTGCATACGTTCTCCACCTCCAGCCACGAGCCGCCGTCATAGCGCTTGAGCACCGGCTCGCCGTCCGCCGTGTCCATCCATAGACTTCCTGCTCCCGGCGACACGGGTGCCTCCTCTCCGATGGAGTAGCTGCCCAGCTCCTCACCGCTGCTCCTGCACAGCGATACCGTCACCTCCCCCGTGGAAACGGTGCGGTTCTCCAACCCGCCGTACTCCGTCAGGTCCTGCGTGTTGATGTACTTCTTATCCGGCCAGATCAGCAGGTACGCGCCCATGCTCACCAGCTGCTTGTCGCCGTCGGTCAGCACCAGCTCCGTTTTCTGCCCGTTGATGAACAGCGTCCGGCCGTCCACCCATACCGGCGCATCCCGGCATGTCAGGCCGTGGGGCTCCTTCAGCATGGCCACCACACCTCGGGCGGGCCTTGTCTCCATGACCGGATACCCGCCGGCCCACAGGTTCTCCATCTCCCGAAAGCTCCCCATGGGACTGCCGCCCCGCCGGTCCAGCCCCAGAAACCGGTCTGCCGTGATCCGCTGCTGCGGCGGCGCTGTCAGTTTGGGAAAAAACATCCCCTCACCCCCTTAAAACAGATGCAGTGCCGCCGTGGTACGGCGGGGTGCCGCCGTGCGGCAGCAGTAGTCCTTATAGGTCAGAAAAGCGTTGTTCCACTGGGCCGCCGCGTTGTTGTACCGCACCGTCTCGCCGTTGGCATAGTGGATCTGCGCCTCCACATAGTACCGGTACATCTGGTCATAGGGCGCCTCCGCCGTCAGCACATAGCCCTCCGTCACCTCCGGCAGCGCCCCCGCCAGCTGCTGTACCTCCCGCAGCACGAAGCCCTCCGCCTCCGCCAGCCACCGCATCTTCTCCTCTCTGCTGTACTGGTTGGGCAGCAGGGCGTCCACCCTGCCCAGCATCCGCCCCGCTGTCAGCCTGTCCATGGCCTCCACCTCAGTTGGCACGCTCGTCCACATAGCGGCGGGCGGTCTCCGCCATCATACGGCTGTTCTCCAGCACCTCCGCCACGTAGTCGGGTACCTGCACCTGCACGCCCTTCATGATCTTCCAGCTTCGTCCGTTGACGGACACGATCACAAAGTTCTCCTCGTTCTTTCTGCCGCGGGGCAGGAAGATCGTCACCATCTGCTCTTTCATAACGCCTTTCTCCTTTCACAGTTCCGCTTCACGGCGGGAGGGGACTTCCGCCCCTCCCGCGCCGCGTCAGTTGGCCTTGTCCTCGCCGGAATAGCTGGAGCCGCACTCCACGCGCACCATGTACTCGTCGTACAGGATGGCGGCGGCATGGACGCCCTTCCAGCCCACGCTGGAGCGCTGATCCAGCGGGTCGGCGGTGCCGGAGGAGCCGCGGGGCTTCACGATGACCTCCGTACCCTCGCTGAGATCCACCACGCCGTAGGCGCCCTTGCCCAGGAACAGGCAGCCGTACACGGCACAGCCGTCCTTACCGCCCTCGCCGGGATAGATCACCGCCTTGTCGGTGGCAGTGACAGCCTGCTCCAGCACCAGCTTGCCGGTGGTGTTGGAGACCACCTTCACGCGCTTGCCGCCGATGAGCACATAGCGTCCCGCCAGCGCGTCGGCCTTCACCGCACCGCCGGTGAAGGGTACCTCGGTACCGTTGTTCACCGCGCCGCTGACCGTCAGGGTGCGGGCATCCTCCGCCAGATCGCCGCCGCGGTAGATCTTGGCCTCGGTGGTCTCCACAAAGCGCACACCGTGCAGCTCGCCGATCTCGCCGGAGAACAGCTCCGTAGCGGCAGCGTACTGGTGTGCGGCGATCCACGCCTCGTCCTGACGCAGGTCAAAGGCCACGCTGGGATGGATGATGCACACATACTTCCCGTCGAAGGTAGGCGCATTCATCTTCTTCAGCTGGGTGGCAGCCTTGGCCACCAGCTCGCTGGTCATCTTGCACTGACCATCCAGCGCGTAGCGGTGTACCACCTCGGCGCTGCTGTTGCCGTCCTTTCTGGGCGCATAGATGACCTGCTCACCCTGCTGGATCTCATTGCGGGTCACGGTGTCCAGCGTCAGGCCCATATTGGCGCCGTGGCGGTCGGTGATCTCCAGCACCACGTCGTCGATGGCCGTCAGATCCAGCATATCGGACACGGTGGTGTAGTCGCCGTACTGTGCCAGCTCCTTGGTGATGTAGCTGACAGAAATACCGCTGCCGTCGGGGGTCACGCCCTCGGTCAGCGGTGTCAGCGCCTTGTCGAAGGCGCCGAACTTACGCCACTCCACGGTCTTGCCGCCGCCCACGGGCAGACCCTTGGTGGCGGCAAACTGGTTATGCACCAGCTGGGGACGTGCGTTCTCCAGCAGCTCCATGCCGTAGTAGGTCTTCATCTCCGCGCTGAGACCGCCCGTGGTCTGGGTGTTCATCTCCCCCGCGAACATCTGCAAATTCATTTTCTCCATGCTCTCTTCCTCCCTGTTTTCAGAATCGAATCTTCTCTCCGTCCTGCACCCGTCTCCGGATGTCCGCCAGCTCCCGGCTGGACAGGCTTTTCGGGTCGCTGCGTGTCACCGTGCGGCTGCCGCCCCGGTTCTCCGCCACACGTCCGCCGCCGGACGCAATGGCTCTTGCCGTCTGGCTGCGGGCCTGCGCCGCCGCATAGGCCATCGCCGCCTTCAAAAGCTCCTGCCGGTGTACGATCTCGTAGGCGGTCTGCCCGTCCACTCCCGCCGTCACCAGCCGTCCGAACTGGGGCGATGCCAGCTCCCGCTTCCAGTCGAAGTCCGGATACACCTGCCGGATCCGCTCCTCCTCCGCCTGTAAGCGCAGCAGCGCCCCGGCCTGTCTCTCCCGGTGTGCCTGCGTCTCCTGCCGCAGCCGTGCATTCTCCTGCCGCAGCCCCCGCAGCCGTCCGTCCAGGATCTTCTGTACGCGGGCGTCAAACTGTGCCTTGTACCTTCCCCGGATCAGTTCCGCGAAATCGTCCTGCTCCCCGGCGTCGGGAGCCGCCTGCCCGCCTTCCACCGCGCCCGTCTCCTGACCGGCATCGCCCACCTCCTCGGCAAACGTCTGCCAGTCCATCCAAAGCTGCTTCATAGCCTCTCCTTCCCGTGGTAGGTCACGACCCTGTCATCTCCACACAGCCGGGATACGCCGCGGCCAGCTGCTCCATGCCGCACCGCACCAGCGCGAAGGCCGCGCCGCAGTCCCCCGCGCCTTCGATATCCGCATAGCCCCTGCGTATGTCCGATCGCGCCGCCTGTTCCGTCTCCTCCAGATACCCCGCCAGCGCGTACATCAGCGCTGATACGGCGGCGCACACGATATCCTGTCCTGCCGGCGCGTGTCCCGCGTGTCCGCTGACCGTAATGCGCCGTTCACCGGCTCTCACCCGTATCATCGGGGCCGCACCGCCTCACGGGAGCGCTGCCGCGTCCGCTCCATGGTGTCCAGCGCACCGGCGCCTGCATCCGGCGTCCGCAGACCGCCGGCATTCAGCTCTCCGCCGCTCTCTGCGCCGCCCATCTCCCGCGCCAGCTCCTCCGCCAGCTGTGAGCCCTGCCGGGCGTCCAGCAGCCTCAGCGCCGTCATAAGCTGCCCCTGCAGCCACTCCACCTGTTGGGTACGCTGCCGCCCCTGCCGGATCACCGCCGCCAGCTGGTCTTTGTTCTTGAACTCCATCAGGTCCAGACACCGCAGGGCCTGCTCGGCCATGTCTGCCCGGAAAAAGCCCATCTGGAACAGCTGCAAGGCCAGCTGGTTGTACTCCATGGTCTTGTAGGGCGTCTCGTTCTGCGCCGCCACCTCCAGATCGAACTCCGGCACCCGGTAGCCGCCCAGCTCCATAAGCTGCGGCTGCAAGCCGCCGTTGTCGAACAGGTCAAACTGCCGCTCCGCGCCCCGGCCCAGCAGCCTGAACTGCCGGGGCACGCTGTAAAACTGCCGCACCAGCTCGATGCACAGCGTCACCACCTGCGAAAATGCCTCGTACCCGTCGTCGATCATGTTGCGCGACAGCTTGCCGCCGGCCTCCTGCAAAGCGGCAATGGCGGTGGCGGCAGTGACGCCGCCGGCCGTACCGCCGCTCATCACGTCCCGGTTGCCCGCCGTCTCCTTCATCTCCGCCACCTTGTTCTGCAAAATGGCCACATACACGCCGTCCAGCGTAGGCACCCGGATGGGCGCGATGGAATCCGCCCCCAGATTCCCGTTGGTGTGGACAAAGGGCCGCGTCCAGTCGGCGTACTCCTCCTCGTTCACCGCTCCGTCGGAGCGGATGAAGAACCGGGGCGTGGTGGCCGCCAGCGCGTTTTTCAAAATCGCCTGATTCATCAGGTCGATCTGCTTCTGCGCCGACTTGCACAGATCCACATATCCGTAGCCGCAGGGCGTGCCCTCCTCCGGGAACAGCACGTCGAACACGAAGGGGTATTTCCCGTGGTCGTACCAGCCCCTCTCGGCGTAGGCCGGGTCGTTCTCCGTGGCGTACAGCACCGTCTCCCCCACGAACTTGCAGTATTGCAGCACCGGCCGTCCGTTGACCTCCGTGTGGTAGTACCAGTCCACCACCAGCGACTGGTCGGAGGTATCCACCCTGTCGTCGTAGAGATACCGGCTCACCTGCGCCCCGCCGCCCCGGCCCAGCTTTCCCTCCAGCTGGGGATATTCCCGCAGCAGCCGGTGATCCGGCACCAGCTCTGTGGAGAAGAAATGCTCCGATGCCTGAATGTCCTGCACCCCCGGCTCCCAGAACAGATTCAGCACATCCATGCTGCGGATGTCCACATCCCCCAGTCCGTGGAGCTTGTCCCCGTCCCAGAACACGCCGTACACGGCACAGCCGGACTTCAGCTTGTTCCACCATGCCTTGGCGTACTCCCGCTTGAACCGGTTGTTCTTCAGGATCACCGGCAGGATGCGCGTCAGCTTGGCCGCCTCCTCCCGGTCGTCCGGCTCACGGGGCAGCACCGTAGGCTCCGGATAGCTGTCCATGGCATCCGCGTGCTTGGACAGGATGCAGTTCACCAGCCACCCGCTGGCAGGTCTTGGGTCGGCAGGGTTGCCGCCCTCCCCCGCCTTTTCCATCTGCTCCCAATGCCGCAGCTTCCAGAACTGCTCGTTGTCGATGATGCGCTTGTCCAGATTCTCCTTGCCGCGCCGGTACTTGCGCAGGATCTCCGCCGCGCGGAGCACCTCCTGCGCGCCGATCCTCGGCCGCATGACCTCCTGTTCCATATGCACCGTCCTTTCCTTGTTGCTGTCTCTGTGGTCTCCCGCCGTTTTGTTGCACGGTTCGATACAGCGCCCCTCAAATTCTTCTCACGCCGCCCCAGCTTCCGAACCGTCCCGACCGCAGATCAAGCGGATCCTCGGCCACCTCCCGCGCCTCTGCCCGCACCGGCGCAATGGGCCGCGTCATGCAGAAGTACCGGCTCTCGTCGGCCACATGATCCTCCTGACTGGTATCCACATCCTCCGGCGATGTCTGGCTGTACAGCAGCGCCGGCACTGTTCGGATGAACGCCCGGCAGTTCTCAAACACATACAGCATGGGATACCCCTGCTCGTCAAAGCTCATCCGATAGTGCATCTGCATCCACCCCGCGATACGCCGGTTGTCCCCCTTCACGAAGAAGATGCGGTGCTTCAGCGCCGTCTCATAGATGCTCTCGCCCCGGCTGGCGTCCCAGATGGCCGGGTCAGCCACCCCCTGTATCTGCCGCCCCCGCAGCAGCGGATGCTCCTCCTCGATGCGCCGTATCTCCGCAAACTGCTTGTCCGGCGTCCACAGCACCCCCTCGTTGGGCGTCGCGGTACAGCCGTACAGCTCTGCGATCCGGTACACACATCCGTCATGATCCACCGCCCACCAGCCGCAGGAAAAGGGCTTGGCGTAGCCGAAGTCATAGCTTCGGTACACGCTCCACTCCCGCGGCACTTCGAAGGGCCGTATCACATGGGTCCACTGGCGATCCTCGTAGTGCGCCGGGTCGTCCGTAAACTCCTGAAACACCTGTCCCTCCATGATGTCCCAGCGCCCCTCCAGCCACGCCCGCCGCAGCTTGGGCGGCAGCGCCTCCAGCGTCTTGAGATAGTCCGGCTGCCGGGCCAGCAGCGCCGTGTTGTCCGTGACCCTCGCCGGGATAAAGGCGTAGTCCTCCGGGTCCTCCCCCGGCTCGTACCGCCGGTCGATAAACAGCCGCTTGATGTACCCATGCCCCGGCCCGCCCGGATTGCAGGTGTAGTAGATCCGCTTGGGAAAATCGTTGACGCCCCGCAGGCACGCGGCGATCTGCCGCATCCACAGTTCCTTCAGCTGGGTGGCCTCGTCCAGAAAGATCACATCGTACTCCGCTCCCTGATACCGGTCCAGGTCCCGGTCGCTCCCGCAGTACCCGAATTGCAGAATACTGCCGTTGCCGAACACGAACCGCTTGTCGCCCGCCCGGTACTCCGCCACCTCCGCCAGCTCCCGCCGCAGGAAGGTCAGATGGTTGGCCTCCAGCTCCGGCAGGCTCCGCCGCACCAGCAGCAGCCGGATACCCGGATACCGCAGCGCCAGCAGCTTTGCCTTGCACCGCACCGCCCAGCTTTTGCCGCCGCCCCGTGCGCCGCCGAAGGCAACGTACTTTTTCCGGCACTGTAAGAACTCCCGCTGCCGCGGGTTGGGCGTTCCCAGCGCCACGGTGACGCCGCTCATTGGCTCAGCTCCTCCGCTTCCTCGGACAGCACCACCCGCACTGTACTATCCGTCTTTTTCCCCGCCGCCTGCATCGGCTCCAACACCTTCTCCAGACCCGCCAGCGTCTGTAAGACCGCCGCCAACTCTTTCAGCTCCTTCACATCCGCCGTCCCCTCCTCCATCCGCCCCGCGGCGGTGGCTGCGGCGCGGTTCAGCTGCCGCGCTGCATCGGTCAGACAGCTCCGTATCTCCTTTTCCGAACTGCGCTTTCTCCCGCCTATACGTCCTCTCCCCCTTTCACCTCATACACCCGCAGGATCTGGGCGGCAAAATCCGCCAGACAACTCCGGCACACATTTTCACCGCCCACCCGGTAGTAGCTCTCGCCCCAACCGATCTCTCGGCCGCACAGATCGCACTCGGCCCACGTACCCTCTCTGTCTCCCTGTGCTCTCCTGTTCTCGTGCATCGCATAGCCCCCCTTCATCTTCTCCGCGCCATTCCCCCTCCGGTTGCCCTTTTCCCGCCAACACCGCCCCATTTTTTTGCATCTGCCCCGCCTCGCCGCTGGCCTTTCCCTCTGGTGCATCTGTCTTGCTATCCCGCGCCCCACTCTGCATACACCCGCCGCGCCGCAAAAAAGAGGAGACCCTCGCAGCCATAGCTGTGAGGATCTCCCCTTTTGATCGTATTTTAAGGTTTATTTATATGTCATTAAAATCGACAATTCTCTCGCTAATCATAAATACCGTCCATTGATCCGCAAGGCCATGGACGAGCAAGATATCACTTGTATTTCTAGTTTACAGATCAGTCACATCGTTTATAATTTTCTCTTATACCATACTTTTATCAAAATCGCAGGCCCTTCCCGGCAGAGGGGATGGTCTGTACTGTGAACGGCTTTTGATGTTTAGAAATCATTATCCTTGAATATCTTTATGATGGTTATCACTACCACCCACAGCAGAAAAGACAGCATAACTCTTACCTGGACAGCATGGAACGATAGTCGGCGGTCAGCGTCAGATAGCCACGCTCATTGTGAGCAATACCCGCCCAATCCAGCACCGCCGCCAGCACAAACACAGGGTCAAACACATATTTCCCAGCAGGGGCTTTGAAATAGTATTTGCCAATGGCACCGACAACGGTATCCTCCGTGCAGCCACCCTCGCCAAGGGGAGAATTGCGCCCCATGCCCTTGCGGGCAGAACCGCCCTCCCGAAGCAGCAGATCCACGATAACATCAAAAACATCGTAGGTATACGGCGGCTTCATAGGCAGCTCGCCACAGAGGAAGGAACAGCCATCCTTAGCGGCCCGGATAATGTACGGCTTGCCGGTAACAGAATACACCGTTGCCCTGCCGCCATTTTCGTAGAGCTTGCTCCGCACAATGTCAGAAGCCCTTGTACTGCTGCTCACTTTTGGGGTAAAAAGACTCATGTCAAACGCCTCACTTTCTTCCTCGCCGCGCAGGTTTAATTGCAGCAGCAACTCATCGAGTCTTTTCTTGGCTGTGGGGTAAGAGATGCCCAGCTTGTTCTGCACATCTTTCATGCTGCCGCGGCAGGCGAGAAAGGTCTGCAAAAACCGGGCGTATTCCGGGGCAAGGCACTCATAAGGGGAAAGTGGTTCATCGGTGGGGAACTCTGCCTTGCAGCCGGGGCAACTCAGCCGTGCTAAATGAAGCGCCGCCCCGCACACAGGACACTGACCAGAGAATTTCATAGCGATCTACCTCCTTCTCCCTCAAGATACCATAATATTTCATCTATGTCAATAATAGAATTAAAAATATTAAACCCTATCATGGAAAAGAGTGCGAAAAAATAGCACTCTTTTCCGTACAGGTGTCTACAATGGTGTCTCATTATCCGCAGAGGCGGACAACTCATCAGCCTCGTGCGTTCATCCGTGACAAATCTTTCCATTCGTATAACCTCCTGTTCCTTTCTGCAACCATTGTAGCCGGAGAATTAGCGGAAATCGAATGTGCGGATAACAAAAAGCGCCGTCTCGGGATCACTCCCACGACGGTGCTTTTCTGTTGTGGATCAGAGCGAACACTTCACGGCGAAACCGCCGCTGAAGAAATAGGTGTTCGTCCAATACCTGTTTGGTGGAGTAGCCCCATCAAAATCCGAACTCAGCGCCGATTCGATCTCGTCAAGCGAAATTGTCTGCGTCCCATGTTGATAGTTGTAGGTCAAGACCAGTTTATCATCGAACACATACACGGCGTTTACAAATGTATCAATCAGGCGTTTCTGAAACTCACGGTTTGCTGGATCACCATGACGGAACTGCTCAAACCATGCCGTCATCTGTTCGCGGGTCAGCTTTGGCTTTTGCCATCGCGGGAGCACGGCGGTTCTTCTACATGCGTTCCTGCACACGGTTGAACAGGTCTTCTGGAATGATAGCAGGAACACCGCCCTCAATTACAACATCCTGATAGCGATACTCGCCAATATATTTGCGGTTTTTCAGCAGAGAGCTGAAACTATTGATATTGCGCTTCTGACCTTTATCCTGCAGTTTCTGTCCAACAATTACGGCAACGATTGGGGCAATAAGAACTGTGGCTACATTAATTGCTGTTTGAAAGATTTCAAATTTTGACGTTACGTAATCCTCCGTACATGTAAATTCTTATATTGGTGAAAGTCCTTTCCTGTGTCGGCAGGACTAAATTTTTGTCCAACTTCACAAGCATCCGAGGTGCAAGATGTTTGACTGCGGTGTGCTGCAACCGCGCTTTCGAAAGGAGGGCGCAGCAAATAACAAAATACTCAACGGAATAGCACCGGTACTGTACCACGCATGAGCAGGACAATACCGGTGCTTGTGGCGCAGCCAAGCGGCAGGCATTCCCCATGAGGAAAAGGACACGGAGCAGCACCCCTCCGAGGCTGCTGCGCTGAGCCGTGCCGCATGGCGGCCATAGGACTGAACGGCAACGGGGGCAAGGTGGAAAAGAGCGGCGGCAGGCCTCGCTGCTGTTTGTCTGAACCATGGCATAAGTTGGCAAGCCTCCTTGCGAAAGTACCGGCACCTGCGCGAAATGCCATCAAATATAGCCCTGAGCATTCAAAAAAACAGCCCGTAAGGAGCAACGGTCTGTGCTGCCTGCTCTGCGGTCTGCACTTGCAAATCGCCGTAAATTGTGATAAAATGTTCTTATAAGGTCAGGTTGCCGATACCTTTCCTGTAAACTCTAACTCGGCATAGGAGCTGCTATGATGAAGAAGTGTCAGGCGGATATCGCCTATGAATATCTGAAGGAAGCCATTATCAACAAGGTCTTCTTCCCGGGAAATCGCCTGATTGAGGAAGACCTCGTTCGGGAAACCGGCGTAAGCCGCACTTCTGTTCGCACGGCGCTGAACCGACTGCGCTATGAGGGGATTGTCGAGGGTACCCCCAACCGAGGCATGATGGTGACACGGTTCCATCCCAACGACATTAAGAGCGTCTTTCAGATCCGTGAGAGTCTGGAGGTCGGTGCCTTTTCTCTTGCCATTGAGCGAATATCGCCGGCTGCTGTTGACCGTATGCGCGAGTATAACGGAGAACTACGCAAGGTTTCTGAAAACTTTTCCATCAGTGATTTTGTGAAATATAACCGGGCCTTCCACTGGGAAATCGCCTTGGCCAGCGGCAATCGATACTACCAGAAATATCTGGATGAGGTGTACAATACGATCGCCGTATGTCTGCTATTCTATAATTCCTCCATGGATGACCAGCGCTCCGTGAAGCTGCACGAGGATTTAATCCGCGCCATAGAGGAAAAGGATTTTACGGCAGGCAAGCAGGCCATTATCGCGGATAACTATGTCGCCGTGGAGGATTCCGGTTTCACTGGCTGATTTTTTTCAATACCGCGCAAAAAAGGCATCCCGCAAGGGATGCCTTTTTTAATCTTGATGGGTTTATTCCGCTTTCCAGTCGGGATAGTAGCGATCCCAGCCGCAGCGGCTCACCGTGGGGGGCGTGCTGCTGAATGTGCGGTCGACTACCACATCCACCAGCGTGGGGCCATCGTAGGCCAGCGCTGCCTCCAGTGCCGGACGGATCTCCTCAGGACGCTCCACGCGGAAGGACTTGATGCGGAAGCCCTCTGCCATCTTGGCATAATCCGGCACATACACCTCGCCGTCATCATAGCAGAACTCGGTGAGGATCGAGCGGCCCTCGTAATACTGCCGCTGCAGGCCCCATACGGTGCCGTAGGACGAGTTATTCACCACGATCCAGGTGATAGGCAGGTGATACTCTGCGGCAGTGGCCAGCATACTACTGTGGATCAGGAAACCGCCGTCTCCCTCCACGGACACGACCTTTCGGTCGGGGCAGCCTACGGCAAAGCCAAGAGCCTGCGCCAGAGACGTGCCGATGAGGTCCATACCGTAGCCGTAGTAGGCACTTCTCGGCTCATCGTGACAATAGTAGTTTCTCGCGCAGATCGCCGCGCCCACCTGTACGCCGTTCTTGGGGAATACCTCCTCCAATTCCTTGACGAAGCGGAAGGGGTTGATGGGATAACTGTCACTGTTGCGGTACTCCGCCATCTCGGCGAAATACTCCGCGCGGCCCTTGGCCACGTCGGCTTTGACATTGTGGTCAAAGGTGCGGTTCTCGGCCTTGATGAACTCGATCAGCTCCTGCAAAACACTCTTGGGATCTCCGTGGATACCCACCTCAATGGGATACACGCGGCCCAGCTCGCGGGGATCCGTGTGGACATGGATGATCTTCGTCTTGTCCATGTTGTAGGTATCGCCCATTTCCCAGGCACCGGTTTCATCCTCGTCAAAGCGGTTGCCCAGCGTGATCACGACATCGGACCGCCAGCAAAGCTCGTTGGCGCACTTGTTGCCCCAGCCGCCTACGCGACCGGCGTAATAAGGATCGTTTCCGCCGATGATGCCCTGTCCCATTGCCGCAGTACCCACAGGCGCATCCAGCAGCACGGCCAGCTCTTTTACCTCTTCGCAGGCATCGGACACCACGGCGCCTACGCCGCAAACGATCATGGGATGCTCGGCATCCACGAGGAGCTTAGCGGCCCGCTCCACAGCAGCGCGGCTGCCGCGGGGACGGTCAACAATGGCGTGCTCCTTCAGACGGTAATCACGATTCATGTCCTCTGCGGAAATCTCCTTGGCCTGTACGTCCACAGGGATGTTGATCATGACCACGCCGGGCCGGCCACTCATGGCGGTCGTATAGGCTCTTGCCACGGTCATGGGGATCTGCTCGGCGTGTACCACCCGATATACCCGCTTGGCAAAGCCGCGGTACAGAGACGCCTGATCCATATCCTCGCAGATATCCAGCTCCTCCTCGGCGCCGTAACCGGCCTGATAGGTGGGGATATCACCGCAGATCACGATAACGGGACTGTTGGACATGGCCTGCTCCACTACGCCGGGGATGGCCTGCATCATGCCGGGGCCGTTGGTCACCAGCAGTACGCCGGGCCGACCGGTGGCCTTAAAATATCCGCCTGCTGCCGAAGCACCGACAGATTCATCGTGAATGATGATCCCCTGGATGCCGTAAGTATCCTTTGCCTTGTAAAGGCCGTCGCAGATGGCGAGGTTGCCGTGGCCGCCCATGCCGAAGATGTGCTTTACACCCAGTTCGGCAAGGCACTTCATTAACAGGTCAGAACCTTTGAACTCAGACATATTACTCTCCTTAAATTTGTACGAAAATTTATTCTGTTCGTGATAAATCACGGTGTCACATGACAAAACCGGTGATGAGATAGAGTACAGCCGCAACGCCGGCGCTGATGAGCGCATAGGGGAGCTGTGTACGGAAATGCTTAACGTTGTCGCAGCCGCTGAAGGCGGAGGCCATGACGGTGGAGTCGGAAATCATGGAGCAATGGTCGCCCATAATAGCGCCGGACAGCATAGCCGCCACCAGAATATTCAGGGGGATCACACTGGCGGTAGCCATGGGGACAACGATGGGGATTATAATGGCAAAGGTACCCCAAGAGGATCCGGTTGCAAAGGCCATCAGAGCGCCGGTGACAAATACTAGTGTGGGAACGATGGCGTTGGGGATGTGTGCCGCCGTGATGCCGGAAATGAAAGCGCCGATATTCAGCTCACCGCAGATGCCGCTCAGGCAGAAGGCAAAGACCAGCAGCATAGCCACGGGGATCATTTCCAGGATACCCTGCCCGCAGGCCTTGACGGCCTCGCCGTACTTCATGCCGGCGAAGATCATGCACATGATAATGGTCACCACGTTGCCGATGAGCATCGCGTAAAACACCGAGGTGGATGTGTCTCCATCGGCGAAAACGCCCTTTCCGGTGATGAGCTGACCACCGATGACGCAGGCAATAATCACCAAAATAGGGAGAACAACGAGCCAGGGAGTCGCGGTCTTTGTATCATGCGCCTGCTCCGTTTCATCGGCCGTAACGACGATGGCGTTCTCGGCCTCCTTCATACTACCGATGTTCCAGTTCTTGAAAATGACGACCAGACAGACCACCAGCGCGATGATGCAGTAGAAGTTAAAGGGAAGCGCTTTGATCATGACGCCCATGGTGTCCGAAATGCCCAGCGTAGCCAGCAGGCCGATAATATAGGCACCCCAGGAGTTCAGAGGCAGCAGCGCGCACATGGGGGAGGCGGTAGAGTCCACCAGATAGGCGACCTTTTCGCGAGAGTAGCCATAGTTGTTGGCCAGCGTCTTACCGATGGTGGCGGTAACGGCCTCAGAGGTGTACTGGTCAAAGAACAGAACCACACCGATGAGCCAGGTCAAAAACTGCGCCTTGGCGGGCGTGGTGATTTTGGCTTTCTTCTGCAGCCACTGAATCAGGCCGTTTACAGCGCCGGAAACCTGCATAAGCTTGATCATGCCGCCGATCAGCGTGGCAAACAGGATGAGCTTCACGTTCCATGCGCTGGACACAACGGCGATCAGCTTGTCAAACGACATCCCGAGACCGGCCAGAGGGTTGCCTCCGGCCAGAATGATGCAGCCGCTGAAAATACCGACGAACATACCGACAAAAATCTTCTTTGTCGCGAGGCAAACGATAATCGTTAGAATCGTGGGAAGTAGAATGATCCAGGATTGACCCATAGTTTTCCTCCTCTAAGCATATCTTGTTTGTTGTTTGTGTAGTATCGCTGCGGTTTTGCAGGCCGTCCCTTTTTCCTGAGGGGGGACATTCTGCTGAGAACGCCGGAAGGGGTCGCGTCAAAGAACAGACCTTTTCAGCTTACCAGACCTTGATAAGCTCTTCCGGATCCGTCCATGCACGCTCCTGCTTCAGCGCGGTTTCAAGGAGCGTCAGCTTGCCGTCATAGCAGGTCATGCCCTTACGGAGATAGGGATTCTCCTCAATGGCTTTCTTGAAGCCCTTATCGGCGATCTGCAGAAGATAGGGCAAGGTCGCGTTTGCCAACGTCACAGACGCGGTTTGAGAGAACGCGGAGGGAATATTGTCTACGCAATAGTGCAGGATACCCTCCTCATAGAATACAGGATCGTCATGGGTGGTGCTGCGGCAGGTCTCCACAGCGCCGTTATCATCGCAGGCCACGTCCACGATCATGGAGCCCCGCTTCATGAGCTTCAGATCCTCCCGATAAATAATGTGGTCTTTTCGATCCTTTGCCCACTGGATCCCGTTGATGATGACATCGGATTCCTTCAGGCACTTTTCCAGATTGGCGCGGTTGGAGATCATGAAGCTTACATCGGGCAAATATTTCTTCGCCTCCAGCATCACATCCATGTTTACATCCAGAATACGGACCTCGTTGCCCATGCCGCAGGCAAGCTCCGCAACGCCGGTGCCGATGTTGCCGCAGCCCAAGCAGGTAATCACGGGGCGCTCCACGCCGGCTACGTTAGCCAGCAGCTTGCCGGGGCCGCCGTTGACGGCCTGCATATAATGCAGCGCTGCCAGGAAGCCGCCCTTGCCTGCCAGCTCGCTCATGGGCCGCAGCAGGGGGAAGCGTCCGTTCTTGTCGGGGACATCCTCATAAGCCACTGCGGACACATGGCTGTCCAGCAGACAGTCCGTTTCGGCAGGATGTGCGTTGGAGTGGATGTAAGTAAAAAGGATCTTGTCCTTCTTCATCCACTTGAATTCCTGAGGAAACAGCTCCTTCACCTTATAATAGATATCGGACTCTCTCCACACTGTGTCCGCGTCTGCGATGATCGCTCCGGCGGCCTCATACTCTGCATCGGAAAAACCGCTGCCAGCTCCTGCTCCCGCCTCCACATAGACCGTGTGGCCATGGCGTGTGATCTCCTGCACGGTAGCCGGCACAGCGGATACCCGGTATTCGTTTTCTTTGATCTCCTTCAGAACACCGATTTTCACACAAATACACCTCCTAAAATAATACATGACATCTCTGTCCACTAAATTGTATGCAATATCGAGCACGAAGTCAACCTCTTTTGTGCGCTTTGCCCATTTTTCGTAGGCATGAACAACGAAGCGCTGTCATTTTCGTGATTGTATACAATATTGGCTTTTGCGGTTGACTTTTCATGCCGCTGTGACTAATATAAATAGTACGCCCAAGCGTACTCTGTGGATCTAAGTGATCCAATTTTATTTCCGGAGGCTGAAACTATGAATCAATCACCGAAAATCGCTATTCTTCGTTGGGAAAGCGGGTTCGTTCCTCAGGGGCTCATGCAGTTGGAAACCATGGCAGGCAACAGCACCAACCCCGCGTCGTATCCTTTTCCGGTCCGTTTGGTGGAGGTGAAAGGCGCCTGTGTGGAAACCGTCATCACCCATCCCAGTCGGGAACTGCTGCAAAGCATGATTGCTATTTGCCGACAGCTCAAGGAGGAAGGGGTTCAGGCCGTTACCACCAGCTGTGGCTTCAACGCTATTTTCCAGAAGGAATTGGCCGACAATGCCGGCATACCTGTTTTCACCTCAGCACTGCTGCAGGTGCCGTTCGCACAGGCAATGGTGGGCAGGAACCATTCCGTTGGTGTCATCACTGCCAACCGCGCCTCCTTGACCCGTGCGCACATGGAGGCCTGCAACATCACGGACGATATGAATGTGTTTGTGATGGGACTTGAGGACGCGCCTCAGTGGCGCAAGATCTTTGATCAGCCGGATACGCCCTTTGATATGGACGCCGTCAGCGAAGAAATTCTTGGCGTAGCCCGGCGAGCAGCCAAGGAGCATCCGGATTTGGGCGCCATCGTGCTGGAATGCACCGATCTGCCGCCTTATGCCGCACGTATCCGGCAGGAGCTGAACGTTCCTGTGTTTGATATCAATTCCTTGGTGGGATATGTCGCGATTTCCCTCTCCGAGCTTCCTCTCTATTGAGAGAGGGTCGCTCCTGCTGTCGCAGGTACCCAAAACTCTTCGGCGGATCAACGCTCCCTTCGCATCAAATGCCCGTCGCTCTCTGCCGCCGGTGCCGGTAGCAGCGTAACATACAATGCCCTCAGTTGCAACCAATACTGGTCAAAGGTTTGGCCGAGGATAAGCACATCGATAATCTTGTCAGCCACGATGTAACTTCTCTGCGTAAGCACCAGCAGATGATTGAAGCCGTTCTTGAAAATGCATTGAATATTGCACTGATTCAGGACACTGAGGAGGTTGTTGCTGTTACTGAGGATATGTTTGCTGAGGCTGAAATTGCCGTTCCGGGTGCAGTAAAGCATCGTGTTGGATTTTGATTTCAAGCCCGGCCTTCATTCTCAGCGTGAAGAAAGCTGAAAGGAGAAAGCCTTACGGCCCTTGTTCCTGTAATTGAAAAAATCAAAACCTCCAGCTAAGCCGGAGGTTTTGACTATGTATAGATTACTTGGTGATAGACAATTTCGGTTGCACGATCTCGGCAGGAATTCATCCGCCGGACCCATTCCATTTGGTCGTTGGCTTTCAGCGCTTCCGTAATGCCCTCTACATCTGCCATTTGCTTTACCAGCCGAAGAAAAAGCTCCTCCGCCTGTCGGTCAATGTCCGCAAGATAGGCGTTCAATTCACCGCTGGTCAGCAGGTTGGCATATCGCACACGGCGATGCTCCTTGAGATAGCGGAGATGCCGCTGCCCCCATACCCTGATTGGCTGATATTCCTCCGGCTCATCATCCCCGGCAACCAAGTAATAGTCTCCAACCAATTCATATTTCAGTCTCGTGCGTTCATCCGTGACAAATCTTTCCATTCGTATAACCTCCTGTTCCTTTCTGCAACCATTGTAGCAGAAGAATTAGCGGAAATCGAATGTGCGGATAGCAAAAAGCACCGTCTCGGGATCACTCCCAAGACGGCACTTTTCTTGTTGTGGATCAGAGCGAACACTTCACGGCGAAACCACCGCTGAAGAAATAGGTGTTCGTCCAATACCTGTTTGGTGGAGCTGAGGGGAGTCGAACCCCTGTCCGAAAGCGCTCTAACAGGACTTTCTCCGGGCGCAGTCAGGTTTCAACATTCCCTCCCCGCAAAGACACCGGACAGACTTTGCGGTTCAGTAGAGTCATGATGCGTGGGCGGGGCAACTCTTACCCGCCTCACGGACGCCACCTAAACGACGCCTTCCCCGGCCGGTGGCCTCTCCGGTTCAGACGGTCACTGCTTAAGCAGCGACGGCAACAGTGTTAGTGTTGTCAGTTAATTTTAAATTGCCCGTTTTATGGCGGTCAGGCGCCGCCGCCCGCTTATCCAGCCTCCACACCCCCGTCGAAACCGGTACAGCCCCGTATGGGACGGCGGGGAGGGGAAACTCCCCGCCGGTGTACATGCTGTGAAATGTGTTTTATCTCCGGAACGGATCGGCCAGCTTCTCCGGCTCCGGGTACGTCTCGCCGTGGGTATCCACCGTGACCTTGACCATGACCTGATCCTTCTTAGGCTTGTTGGTCATCATGTTCCGGGGCTGGTTGACGATGCGATCCACCACATCCATGCCGTCCATCACGCAGCCGAAGGCGGCGTACTGCCCATCCAGATGGGGCGCGTCCTTGTGCATGATGAAGAACTGGCTGCCGGCGGAGTCCATGGCCTGCGCACGGGCCATGCTCAGCACGCCTCTGGTATGGCGCAGGTCGTTGCTGACGCCGTTGGCATCGAACTCGCCCTTGATGCAGTAGCCGGGGCCGCCCATGCCGTTTCCGTCGGGGCAGCCGCCCTGGATCATAAAGCCGGGGATGACGCGGTGGAAGATCAGGCCGTCATAGAACCCGGCGTTTGCCAGCGAAATAAAGTTGTACACGCTCTGAGGCGCGATGTCGGGATACAGCTCGCAGGTGATGATGCCGCCGTCCTGCATCTCGATGGTGACGATAGGATTATTTGCCATAACCGTTTCCTCTTTTCTGTCGTTGTGTCAGCCGCGGTTTTTCTCCCGCATGGCGCGTTCCATCTCCCGCTTGGCGTCCCGCTTCGCCACGGCGTCCCGCTTGTCGTAGGTCTTTTTGCCCTTGCACAGACCCACCTCCACCTTCACGCGGGAGTTCTTGAAGTAGACGGACAGCGGGATCAGGGCGTAGCCGTCCTGCTTTTGCAGGTCGTGGAGCTTCCGGATCTCCCGCTTGTGCATCAAAAGACGCTTGGGACGATCCGGGTCGCGGTTGAAGATGTTGCCCTGCTCGTAGGGCGAAATGTGCAGGCTGTATGCGTAGATCTCCCCGTCCTTGGCCACGCAGAAGGAGTCCTTCAGGTTCAGCGCGCCGTTGCGGACGGATTTGACCTCTGTGCCAAACAGCTCGATACCTGCCTCGTAGCGGTCCTCCACGAAATAGTCATGATGGGCCTTACGGTTCTGTGCAGCGAGCTTGATGCTGGACTTTTCCATGGTGGACCTCCTTTCCGGATTTGGGAGGGATTATACCACATTTTACGCCGGGACGCAAGAGGGGCGTCAGCAGGTATTTTGCTGGTATTTTGCCGCCGGGTGTGCTATACTGCGAAAAAACGACGGAAGGAGCGTTCAGCATGGAGCTGACTGAAAAAACCATCGACAGCCGCGAGGTATTCAAGGGCCGCATCATCCGCGTGCGATTCGACACCGTGCGTCTCCCCAACGGCAAGGAGTGTACCCGCGAGGTGGTGGAGCACCCCGGCGGCGTGGCGATCCTCGCCATCGACAGCGAGGACCGTGTACTGCTGGTGCGCCAGTACCGCTATCCCTTCGAGCGTGTCCTGACGGAGATCCCCGCTGGCAAGCGCGAGCCGGGAGAGCCGCCGTTCATCACCGCCCAGCGGGAGCTGCAGGAGGAGGTGGGCGCCACCGCCGACACTTGGACGGAGCTGGGAACGCTCATCCCCTCGCCGGGCTGCTACGGTGAGACGCTGTACCTTTACATGGCGCAGGATCTCCACTTCGGGGCTACCCACCCGGATGAGGACGAGTTTCTGGAGCCGCTGCGCGTCCCGCTGGACGAGGCGGTGCGCCAGTGCATGGACGGCACGCTGACCGACGCCAAAACGGTGGCCGCCATCCTGAAGGGCAAAATTCTCCGGGAGTCGTAATGGAAAGGCCTTGTATTTCCGCACCGGATACGGTACACTGACAACAGGCGGCCCACCCGCCGGGGGAGGTAGAGAGATATGTCCATGAATACGAAGAAGAATATCGCCATCGTGCTGCTGGTGCTGTCCATGCTGCTGTGGGTGCTGCGAAAGCTCAATGTCCTGTACATACCGGGTCTGAGCATGATCCTTCTGGCGCTGAGTATGGCGCTGGTGGGCGTGATGATGTTCCAGCTCAAGCAGAAAAAGAAGCTGGCCGGTACGCTGATCGTGGCCTTCGGCCTGCTGTGCGTCGTGGTGGCTATCATGGAGATCAAGGGCTCCTTCTGAGAGTACCTGACTGCCCATTATCGTCAGCCCCGAACACCTATTGTAAAAGATGACTGCAAACGAGAGACGGCTCCGCCGTCTCTCCTTGCGTTTTCCCCGCCGTCTATCCCCCTCGCTTTGACAATATTTTGACGATCCCGCCAAATCCCGCCATGTCTCTGATCCCGTAAATTGTTGCAAATTTTCTCTTGCAAATGGAGAAAAATATAGTATCATATAAGCGCGCCGCACTCTGCTGGACGGAGGCGGCAGCAGGAGGTAACATATGAATAACGAAACGAAACGCACGAAAATTTCCGTGCAGGACATGGTGCAGCTGTCTGTGCTCATCGCCATCCTGCTCCTTCTGGAGCTGACGGGTCTCGGCATGATCAAGACCGCCGGTCTGGAGATCACCATCATGCTGGTGCCCGTCATCGTGGGCGCCATCGTTATGGGTCCCGCCGCCGGTGCGCTGCTGGGCGGTGTGTTCGGCCTGATCAGCTTCTGGGAGTGCTTCGGCAAGAGCAGCTTCGGTGTGGTGCTGATGGGCATCAACCCCTTCCTCACCTTCCTTGTCTGCGTCCCCACCCGTATTCTGGCCGGCTGGATCTGCGGTCTGGTGTTCAAGGGTCTGAGCAAGCTGGACAAGAGCAATCTGTGGTCCTTCGGCGCTGCCGGTCTGTGCGGCGCGCTGAGCAACACCGCGCTGTTTATGTCCACCCTGTGTCTGGGCTTCTACCGTACCGACTTCATTCAGGGCTTTGTGGAGGCGCTGGGCAGCGCCAACCCGTTCCTGTTCATCATCGCCTTTGTGGGCATCAACGGCCTTGTGGAGGCCATCGTGTGCTTCTTCACCGGCGCCGTGATTGCCAAGGCCGTGGTGTTCAGCCGCGGCAAGCTGGCTGCCCGCAAGACCGCCGTGCAGAACGGAAAGTGAGGTAACGACCATGCTCCTTGCACTGGACATTGGAAACACCCATATCGTTATGGGCTGCATGGAGGGCCGGACTATTCGGTATCTCTGCCGCATGGCCACGAATCGTGTGACCACCGGTGCGGAGTATGCCGTGACCATGAGCCGTCTGCTGGAGTTCGCCCACATCGCGCCGGACGCCATTGACGGTTCCATCATCTCCTCGGTCGTGCCGCAGGTGACCCGCTCCCTGTCCGCGGCGGTAAAGATGCTGACCGGCGTTGTCCCCCTCGTGGCGGACAACACCATCCGCTCCGACCTGACAGTACAGATCGACGATCCCGCCACACTGGGCAGCGACCTGCTGGTGGCGGCCGTCGGCGCGCTGGATATCTACCAGCCGCCCCTGATCATCATCGACATGGGTACCGCCACCACCGTGACGGTGGTGGACGCTGACGGCGCGTTCCGCGGCGGCGCCATCATCCCCGGCGTACAGCTTTCGCTGTCCGCGCTGGCGTCCAACACGTCGCTGCTGCCCAGCATTTCGCTGGACGCGCCCCCCAAGGCCATCGGCACCAACACGGTGGACTGCATGAAGAGCGGCAGCATTCTGGGTACCGCCCTGCTGCTGGACGGCATGATCGACCGCATGGAAACCGAGCTGGGGCAGAAGGCCGCCGTGGTGGCTACCGGCGGACTGGCGCGCTGCATCGTCCCCATCTGCCAGCATGAGATCCTGCTCAACGAGGACCTGCTGCTGTACGGGCTGGCTGTGCTGTACGAAAAGAACAAATAAAAAAGCTTCACGCCCCGTGTGTGAAATGCACCCCATTTGTCAGGCAAGTATGACGCCATACTTGCACGGAGAAATGGGGTGCTTTTTATAGCAAGAGAATTGCCGCGGAGGTGTACAGCAGTGAGCCGACCAGTTATACCATCTCGAATCGGCTCGTGTCCCGGATCGCCGCACGTAACTCCCCGCTTATCAGGGTCACTTCAAGAGGTGCGGCGGGGCGCCTATACTCTGCTCAATAGTCGGCGTTGAGCCACGGCTTCTGCCCCCAGCGCAGCAGCCGCGCCAGCTCCATGGCCTTCTTGTCGTCGGCCTCGATAATCACCGCTGGCACGTCGCTCAGGTTCGCCATCCGGGCGGCACGCCAGCGCCGCTCACCGGCGATGATCTGATAGTAGCCGTTGGG
>ENA-OPDG01000444-OPDG01000444.1-human-gut-metagenome-genome-assembly--contig:-NODE-444-length-37424-cov-4.308223_pt1 | contig 37424 bp, 30 predicted proteins | sample MGYA00241259_ERZ501498 | MGnify/ENA primary metagenome ERZ501498 (study PRJEB25962, sample SAMEA2042582) | human gut metagenome | biome: human gut; feature: human-associated habitat; material: faeces... | reverse complement strand
TTGTCTGAACTCCTGAACTCCGGTCTACAGTCTCCTCTTTGAACTCCCGAACTCCGGTCTACAGTCTCCTCTTTTTAGTAAAAAAGTATTACATTTGAAAATTGACTCTTTCGTGCTAACGAACGTTAAATATAGGTCTCGTTACTCATTTTCGGTGATTTTTGTTTCTCAAAAATCCCAACTCCAAACTCAAAATTCGTAACTCAAAATTCCAAAACGGCCTCCGTTAGAAAAAATCGGAGCGTTTTTTCATCAAAATTTAGCGTCCGGGAAAATGCGGGAAAATGCCGTTTTTGTCCGATTTAACGTTCGTTAGCTTTCAAAAGTGGCACTTTTAGAGTGCGGTTCAGGCTGTTTTGGAACGCAACGGGATAGGTTTTGGAGGTCAAAAGTGGCCCCGTTGGCGTCTAACGGAGCCTCCGTTGCAAAATAACGAGGCTAAAAACGCGTCCTAAAACGGCCAAAAATGAAAGAAAAAGGGATAAGCCTCTGATTATCAAAGACTTATCCCAAAATTACCTAAAATGCCGTATTTTGCGATATTTTCAGGCTCGGAAGATTTCGTTTGAAAATACGCGAGTTTTCAGCCCTTATTTCTAAAGCTTTTAACAGTGTTTCCCAAGAGAAAAACACTTTGTTTTTGTTGCATATTATGAACTTCTAATATTATTATAATATTCCTTATATATAAACCTTTTCAAGACGAAAAAGTACCTCAACGAATGATTTATAAGAATCGAATTTGATATTACAAAATAATTTAATACATTTGCATTAGAATTTCACTATAACTAAAGAAACAAGCAATGACAAAGGCAAAACCTTTTATCAAATGGGTGGGTGGCAAGAGTCAACTCATGGAACAACTGGATGAGCAACTTCCTGCAGACTTTGATAATTGGAAAAATGCCACATATATAGAGCCTTTTGTAGGTGGTGGGGCAATGCTTTTTTATATGCTTCAGCGCTATTCCAACATAAAACGCGCTGTAATTAATGACATCAATTCCGACCTTATAACTTGTTATAGGACTGTCAGAGATAATCCAAAGCAACTTATAGAATCGCTGAAAGATATAGAAAATGCTTATCATAGCTTAAGAACGGAAGATGCGAGAAAAGAGTTTTTTATGGCTGTTCGCGATAGATATAATGAGAAAACTCTTGATCCCATTGAGAACACAACAAAGTTCTTCTTCTTGAACAAGACTTGTTTTAATGGTTTATATCGTGTAAACAGAAAGGGACTGTTCAATGTTCCTTTTGGAAAATATACAAACCCAAGTATCTGCAATCAGAAAACTATTTATGAAGATAGCAAATTGCTGCAAAAGGTTGAAATTTTGAATGGAGATTTTGAGGAAACATTTGGTTGTGCAAATGGTAATACGCTATTTTATTTAGACCCTCCGTATCGCCCGCTGAGCGACACATCGAGTTTCACAAGCTATACAAAAGAGGATTTCAATGACAGTACACAGATTCGCTTGAAGGAATTTTGCGATAGGATTGATGAAGCCGGATATAAGTTTATGCTTAGTAATTCCGATTGTAAAGGCAAGAATGAGCGGGACAACTTCTTTGATATGCTTTATGAAGCGTATCACATAGAAAGAGTTTGGGCTTCTCGCAGTATCAACTCAAAACCTAATAAGCGTGGTAAACTGACAGAGATTTTGGTGCATAACTATCGTAATACAAAGAGTAAGAACAACAAAAAGGGTATTCATAAACCTGTATTCCTCACAAATAATAATCCTACATATAAACAAGTTGGCAATTAAAAAGCATGAAAGATTTCAATAAATTTATGTCTCAATTACAAGAGACAAACCAAACACTTGATTTCTTCTGTGATTTTGATAAGATTTCACAGAACGTTGAAGATATAAAGCTGAGTCTTTGTATGCTTAATAGTCTCATTGGTTCTACTGATATGCGCAAATCGGTAGAAACAATTTGGAATAGAGATAAGTCTGCCTTTAACGTGATGGATATACTTATTGCAGTTCGGAGTGAAGGAAAGAAAAAAGTTATTGATAATCTTGGGAATTGCATAGTCTTAGATTCTTTGTTCAAATCTGTAGATGGGGTGATGGAGTTCCTTAATGATACGGGATTAACAAAGATCTTTCAATCAAGGAAAATCAACGATCTTGTTGATTATGTGTTTGGAATTGAAACAGGTTTGGATACTAATGCACGGAAAAACCGTAGTGGACACGTAATGGAAAATGTGGTAGCTGGTATCTTTGATAAGGCAGGTATCACATACAAACAAGAAGTGTATTCAAGGGAATGGGCAGAAATTACCCGTGTTCTTGGTGACGATGAAAAACGATTCGATTTTGTTATAAAGACTGATAAAAAGACCTATCTCATTGAAGTTAATTTTTATAGTGGAAGCGGTAGTAAATTGAATGAGGTCGCTCGTTCATATTCTGATATCGCACCAAAGATTAATTCGGTTTCTGGTTTTGAATTTGTCTGGATAACCGATGGTATAGGATGGAAAAGTGCAAAGAATAAATTGCAAGAGGCTTATTCTATTATTCCAAGTATCTACAATTTAACGGATATTCAAGAGTTTATCAACAAAATTAAATAAAGATTATGGCTTGTAAAAAAGATCATTCTCTGTTACAGGGAATAATGAAAACATTACCCACGGATCAAGGTGGAGTTGGCCGTCACAAATGTGCTGCTTGTGCATACGAAGCGGGATATAAAGCGGGGTACGATCTGAATGGTTCTCTTAGTATAGATAGTGTACTGGCTAATCTCGAAGAAAGCCAAGCAAAAGCGCAACGACATAAGAGTCCGCATGCTGCGTATGCGTTAGGATATTATCATGGAGTATGTAAAAGAACAAACGACGATAACTAACTATAACATTCCATTATAAAAGCTTGGGATATTTGTTTCTTGATGATACCTTCCTATTATAAATCACCAAATAACGACTTTACCTTAATACAAGGAGATTGCGTTGATACTTTGTCGAAGTTTAAGTTTGGCTTCGATATGGTATTCGCAGATCCTCCTTATTTCTTATCGAGTGGTGGAATTAGTTATCAAAGTGGCAAAATTGTATGCGTTGATAAAGGTGAATGGGACAAACCGACTTCTCCGGCTGAAATGGACGCTTTTAATCTGCGCTGGCTTACGGCGTGCCGCGACCACATGAAAGACAATGCGACTATTTGGATTTCGGGTACGCATCATAATATATTCAGTGTGCAACAACAACTGATAAAACTTGGATTTAAGATATTAAATGTCATAACGTGGGCGAAAACGAATCCTCCACCAAATATCTCATGCCGATATTTCACGCATAGCACAGAGTTTATTATATGGGCACGTAAGTCTCTAAAGGTGGCGCACTATTTCAATTATGAACTGATGAAGAAGTTGAATGGAGACAAGCAAATGAGTGATGTCTGGCATTTGCCGGCTATTGCGAAATGGGAAAAATCATGTGGGAAGCATCCGACACAAAAGCCTTTAAGTGTATTGGTAAGATTGATTCAAGCCAGTACTAAGCCTAACGCATGGATATTAGATCCTTTTAGTGGTAGTGCTACTACAGGCATAGCTGCGAATCTGCTTGGCAGACGTTTTCTTGGACTTGAAATAGAAGATGAATTCCTCGCAATGGGCAGGGCCCGTAGGGAGGAACTCGAAAATCTTTCTTTGCGTGATAATTATCTAAAAAGGCTCACAAAAAATGGCTATATGCACCTTGATGATACTTTTTGCGTGTCTGAGGATGATGCGGATTATAATGTGCCGTGGTTGTAATCATGGTCAGAGCGTAAATAGTTTATCACATAAACAAAAAAGGTTGCCATTGAAAGCAACCTTTTCTTTATTTAATAAACAATATACTTAGTATTATTTCACGATTTTCTTACCACCGATTACATATATTCCGTGGGGCAAAACCGACGCATCCGTGCCGACGAAACGACCGTCGAGAGTGTAGATTTTGTTGTCGGCACGCTTGTCGGACGGATTGGCAGTGATGCCCTTGATGCCGGTCTGAGACGGGGCGGAAGCCTTGACTTCATCGAGGAAGAACCGCTTCGTTGGCGTGAAGGTTACTTTGACATTTCCCGTTCCGGTAATGGTGGCGGTGAAGTCGGTCCATTGATTTTTCTTCATCGTGAACGAAGACGGACTTATCGTGGCTCCGCTGCTTACCGAAAGGGTGAGCAATGTGCCGTCTGAAGCCCACGGAGCAGCACGGAAAGTGAATGTAGCGGTGCCGTTGACCGTGAACGACGGTGTTGTTACCTTACCCTGATTTTTATTTGAGCCAAATTTTGCACATTGGTTGGCGCCAAAAGACGAACTGGAACTCCAACCGCCATTATCTGGAGAGAATGTACCTTGCGCAACGGTTCCGCTCCACAATCCGTCGTTGCCTCCCGTGCCGTCGCAGTCGTTAAAGGATTCGTAGAACAACGATTCCCCGGGAGATGGATTGTCGCCACCGTTGCCGCCTGTATTGTCGAGCTTCAGATTGAACGACATGGTATCATCGTTGTTCTGCGTAATGTCCGTAACCGACTTGTTCATGCGCTTTGTACCGTCCGTATTGGCGTTATACAGCGATGAGTATTTGGTGGAATTGGTCAGACTTGTAGCCGTAGACTGCTTGAACGGATCACCAGAACCGTAAAAATACTTTATTCCTTCATACCATTCCGAATCATAAACGCCATCGGCCGGGATAACGGTGCAACGCTGATGGTTGTTGCCCGAATAAGTACCCACTGTCGTATTAACCTCATTATAAGCCCATACGCCAGCGTTATAATCCACGTGTATGGCCAAAAGGCCGTTGTCTTCGAGTCCTTCATCCCACCCCACGTTCTGACGGTTTTCCAAGAGGAAGAACTCGTTTCGGTTGGCCTCATTATATAATATGTAGGCATCGCCTCCATCGCTGTAAGGCTTCAGGTTCTTCACCTCCATGTCTCCGGTCATCTCAATGGGCTGTTTCCATCCCACAGACATCTTCTCAAAACTTGTATATCCGGCCGGAATGAACCCGCCAGAATTATAGCTTCCACTGTCCATAAGGCTCCATGAACACATTCCGAAGTTGCCGCTATACGAGGTGTCGTACATATCCATAAGTCCGAAACAATGGGAGAACTCGTGGCAGATTGTGCCGATACCGTCTATTTTACTGCCAGTACCCAACTCACAGCCACAAGCGTATGAATTGATAAACACGCCATCGAGCTGAAGCTCTATTCCCGCATCGTCCTTTAAGTACCAAGCATGTGGCCACACAGTGTTCTCATCATCGTAGGAAGCCTCGCCATGACCTGCATACAAGACAAAGACCTGGTCAGCCTCGCCGTCGCCGTCCCAGTCATAGTCCTTGAAGTTGACTGTGGCATCGGCCAACTCACACGCCTCTTTAATCATATACTCGGCTCTGACATCGTTGCCATCTGTGCCGTTTGCGCCATAATAAGCATAGTTTTGCGACACCGTCACCGGGCCGACGACATCTATGTCGAAATCGAACTGACCGTCGCTTTGGTCATGGAAGTAGTCGCGCACGCTGCCACGGAAACCGAGCGAGGCATCGGAATAGTCCTGTCCGTTCACAATTTGCTTGTAGAGGGCAAGATCGTGCGAACTCTCAAATTTCTTATCGGGGAACTGGGCGAGAATCAGCAGGCCTTTTTTCGTGCCGGTATATGCCGATGACGCCTTTGCCGCACCGGAAGTCTTTGCCGCCTTCGCCATCTTCTTGGCACGCACGGCAGACATTGTCTTGCGACGTGCGGAGGCGTTGCGGCGGATAGCTTCCATGTCGGCAACCTTGTATATTCCCTTCGTTTCGGATGCTACATAGCACACACCGTCGGCCGACTGCCAGTAGTGGCCGTGCTCGTCGCCGCGCAGTTCCACCTTCACCTGTGTGCCGTCGGCAAGCGTAACGGTCTTGCTCAATCCGCGACGGGCCGGTACGGCAAATGTCATTGCCGCCATTGCGAATAACAATAGTGTAATACTCAGTTTTTTCATATCATGTCTTTTTATATGTTCTTGTCGTAAATGGAATGACATACGAATCAGTCGGATATCAGCATCGAACACAGGTCGCGCATCCCTTCAGACGCTCCTTTCTCTATATAGGTGATGTCGCGGCGGATATGCACGGCCACGCGGTCGGGGTCGATGACATAGACGGGCGTGCCGGGGACTACGTAATTGAGCAGTCCGGCAGCAGGATAAACGTTGAGCGAGGTACCGATGACTACGAAGATGTCGGCTTTCTGCGTCTCTGTTATTGCGGCATCCATCATCGGAACGTTCTCGCCGAAGAACACAATGAACGGACGGAGCAGCGAACCGTCGCCCGCCTTAGTGCCTGGGATGACCTCGGGGGCGGCCTCGGTAAGCTCTTTTATAAAATGAGGATTGTAAGGATCACGGCTCGAGCAGACCTTCGACAGCTCTCCGTGAAGGTGGATGACGTGTCGGGAGCCTGCTTTCTCGTGCAGGTTGTCGACATTCTGCGTTACCACCGACACGTCATAATGCTCTTCGAGGGTCTTTATGAGTTTGTGTCCGTCGTTTGGCTGCGCCGCATAGAGTTTCTTTCGCAGCATATTATAGAAGTTAGTAACAAGTGTCGGATTAGCTTCCCATCCCTCGTGGGATGCCACTTGCTCTACGGGATAGTTCTCCCAAAGTCCGTCGCTGCCGCGGAATGTCTTGAAACCACTCTCTACCGACATTCCCGCACCGGTAAGAAATACAATCTTCTTCATTGCTTATAAGGTTTTAAGGTCGCTGCGCTCTCAGGTTTCAGGTTTTGAGGTGATACCTTTGTAAGGTTTTAAGGTCTCTCCTATTTCAGGTTTCAGGTTTTGAGGTTGCTTCGTTTTCTGGTCGCAGGCTATCAGGTTGCTTCACCTTATAACCTCAAACCTCATGACCTTATAACCTAAAAAGCGCTCCGCACTGAACATTAATTATATGCAAATATAGATATTTTTACTGAAACGCATCTTTATTATTGAATAAAAATAGTATCTTTGCCCACGTTTTTAAGACTTTGTATTATAATAATTTGAATATTTATGGATAAAGTAAGTTACGCTCTCGGCTTGGGTATTGGCCGCCAGCTTTCGCAAATGGGAGCCGGAGAGTTGAATATCGACGATTTCGCACAGGCTATAAAAGATGTTATCGCAGGTGAGAAGCTGAAAGTTTCTGACTCTGAAGCGCAAACAATCGTACAGGATTTCTTTAAGAAACAGGAGGAAAAACAACGCGCTGCGGCTGCCGAGGCAGGCAAGGCAGCACGCGAGGCAGGAGAGAAATATCTCGCAGAAAACGCAAAGAAGGAAGGCGTGGTAACATTGCCAAGCGGCTTGCAGTATAAAGTATTGACCGAAGGCAACGGTAAGAAGCCGAAGGCAACAGACAAAGTGAAATGCCATTATGAGGGAATGCTCATCGACGGAACGCTCTTCGACAGCTCTATACAGCGCGGCGAGCCGGCTACATTCCCGCTGAACGGCGTGATAGCAGGATGGACCGAGGGCTTGCAGCTCATGGCCGAGGGTTCTAAGTATCGTCTCTTCATCCCTTACAACCTCGGATACGGTGAGCGCGGAGCAGGCGCAAGCATCCCTCCATACGCTGCGTTGGTGTTCGACGTGGAACTGATTGAGGTGTTATAAAGCCCCCTCCAACTCCCCCAAGGGGGAGAGACGCAATCGGAAAAAGCAAGAAGAAGGGTGAGAGGTGAGAAATAAGAAGTGAGAGGTAAGAGAATACTGACATAAAGAATGAGGAGAAAGGCATTTCTCAATCCTCTATTCCCAATCCTCAATCCACGAGTAAATATCCTCCATCCTCGAGTAAAAGAATAAACATTACTTAAGTATAAAATAACAATGAAGAAATTATCAATCATGGCCGTTACGGCCATTACAGCCGCAGCAGCATTCACCGGCTGTGGCAACTCGGCTCCTAAGGCCGACATGAAAAGCGACATCGACTCTCTGAGTTATGCTTTCGGCGTAGAACAGTCGCAGGGTGTGAAGATGTATCTGCAACAGATGGAAATCGACACAACCTATATGGACGAGTTCGTAAAGGGTATCACAACAGGTGCTAAGGGTGCGGACGACAAGAAGAAGGCCGCTTACAACGCCGGAATCATGGTTGGACAGCAGCTCACAATGATGCAGAAGGGTTACAGCCGCCAGTTGTTCGCAGACGATTCTACGAAGTCGCTCTCTATGAAGAACCTCATCGCAGGATTCATCGCAGGCACAACGGGCAAGAACGCTAAGATGACCGTAGAGCAGGCTCGCATGATTGGCCAGAAGAAGGCAATGGAGATACAGGAGAAGCAGGCTCTCGTGAAGTTTGCCGACAACAAGAAGAAGAGCGACAACTTCATGGCAGCAAACGCTAAGAAGGAAGGCGTGAAGACTCTCGGACAGGGCGTTCAGTACAAGGTTATAAAGGAAGGAACAGGCGCAATGCCCGCAGCCAACGCTACTGTAAAGATTAACTACGAGGGAAAGACCGTAGACGGTAAGGTGTTCGACAAGCGCGACGACGCTAAGATGCCTATCGGCGGCACTATTCCAGGCTTCACCGAGGCTCTGTCGCACATGCCGGTTGGCTCAAAGTGGGAGATTTACATTCCTTACAGCGCAGGCTACGGCTCTCGTCAGGTAAGCCAGGAACTCAAACCGTTCTCTGCTCTCATCTTCACGGTAGAGCTTTTAGGCATAGAGGAGGCTCCGAAGGCTCAGCCGATGGCACCGAACGCTGCCCAGAACGCTGCTAAAAAGTAAATAAGAGATTGACACAGCAATGAGAAAGATAATGATTATAGCACTCGCCATGATGGCGGGTGCTTCTTTTAGTACGGCAGACGCCAAGACAAAGAAGACGTTGAAGAACGCTCCGGTGGTGGAAAGACCAAAGCAGACGGTGCTCAACAACGGCGTGGACTCACTGAGCTATGCTGCCGGAATGGCTATGACAGACGGTCTGATACCGTTTCTGAAACAGAATTATAACGTGCCTGACAGTCTTATGGGCGAGTTCATAAAGGGTTTCCAAGAGGCTGCGACAATGCGCAACAACGGTGCTTTCAAGGCGAAAATGGCCGGAATGCAGATTGCCGAGATGGTAGAGAAGCGTATGTTGCCCGGTCTTAAGAAAGATTTCGGTGGCGACGAGGCTATTATCGACAGTCTTGTGTTCGACGGCTTCGCGGCTTCGCTGAAGAAAGATTACAGTATTTACACCGACTCTGCGGCACAGGCGAAGTTCACCGAAAGCAGAACGGCATTGCAGGAGAAGAAGCACGAGGCTCAAAAGAAGCAGGGTGAGGACTTCCTTGCAGCCAATAAGCAGAAGGAAGGAGTCGTAACACTCGACAACGGACTGCAGTATAAGGTGCTGAAAGAAGGCAACGGACCGAAACCTACGGCCGATGACGAGGTGGAAGTAATCTACGAAGGCCGCACAATAGACGGAAATGTGTTCGACTCAACGGCAAAACACGGCACGAAAAGCGACACATTCGGCGTGAGCGGACTCATCAAGGGCTGGACTCAGGCCTTGCAGATGATGCCGGTAGGCTCTAAATGGGAGCTTTACATACCTTATCAACTGGCTTACGGAGAGCGTGGCGCAGGCGAAAACATCAAGCCTTACTCTGCCCTTATCTTCACTTTGGAACTCGTAAGCATAAAGACCGAAAAGAAAGAACCGGCCAAAGAGACTGCAAAGAAGGTGGTTCCGGCAGCGAAACTCACCAAAGCGCAGCCTCGCAAGACCACTCCCAAAAAGAAATAAGAACCGTATGAACATATATTGAGAATCGTTTTAGCATATATAAAATATGTGTATAAAAGTTCATATTAACTTTGTTTACAAACGAAAATAAGTATCTTATTTGTTCAAAAAATAATCAAAATGCGCCTTAATGGCGCATTTTTTGTTTCAAAACGTTGGACGTTATATTAAAAATAACTATTTTTGCTATCAATTTGTAAGCATAATTATCATCAGACAGATTTATAACAAGCAATCAATGGATAAGATAGACAACTTAGACAAGAAGATTTTGAGCATACTGTCGAAGAATGCAAGGATTCCGTTTAAGGATGTTGCAACGGTATGCGGAGTGTCGCGTGCGGCAATACACCAACGCGTTCAGCACCTCATCGAGGGCGGAATAATCACCGGAAGCGGCTTCAACGTAAATCCAAAAAGCCTCGGTTACAGCACCTGCACATACGTTGGACTGAACCTTGAGCGCGGAAGTATGTATAAATCTACCGTGGAGCGCGTGGCAGCCATCCCCGAAGTGGTAGAGTGCCACTTCACCACAGGCCCTTACACAATGCTCGTGAAGCTCTATGCGAAGGACAACGAACAGCTCATGGACTTGCTGAACAACCAACTGCAAAGCATCCCGGGAGTGGTAAGCACAGAAACACTCATCTCACTCGAGCAAAGCGTGAAACGCGAAATACCGATAAAGATAGACGAATAGCGATATGTTCTTCAAATTAAAGACTATATTCGATACCCTTTACAACACCGCTCCTGAAAACAACAAGAAACCTGTTATCGGCCTGACGGCAAACTTCAGCGACGGCAACGCCTGTCTGGCAGAGCATTACTACTCGCAAGTCTTAAGATATGGAGGCATCCCGGTAATAATCCCGCCTATATATACTAAGGACACCATAAATGAGACACTCGACAGGATAGACGGTCTGATTCTTACAGGAGGGGGCGACATCAACCCGCTCTACTGCGGAGAAGAGCCTTCGGAAAACCTGCACGCCATAAACGGACACCGCGATCTGGCCGAGCTGATAATCACCCGCATGGCATACAACAGGCAGATGCCGATACTTGGTATCTGCCGGGGCATACAGATGCTGGTCGCCGCACTCGACGGTGAGGTGGCGCAGGACATCAAGGAAGACCGCGAAAGAAAACGGAAAGAGTATCTGGCAAACAACAACGACAGCTACTACGACTCGGAAACGGGCTTTCACGACGGAGCAACCGATGAAACGCCTTATTATCTGAGCAGACCGCTGATTAAACACTCACAGGATGCCGAACGCAACATTGCCACTCACAGCGTAAGGATAAAAGACGGGACGATACTGAAGAGCTTGTATAAGACCGACAGAATATACGTCAACTCGTTCCACCACCAGGCCGTGCGTGCCACAGGAAAGCATTTCCGCATCTCGGCGGTGGCGCCCGACGGTGTGATAGAGGCCATAGAGAGTATCGAGAGCAAGCCTGTCATCGGCGTACAGTGGCACCCGGAATGCATGGAGAAAGGGGGAAGGCCGCTGTTCAAATGGCTTGTAGACCGCTCCTGGGAATATAACAGGGCCAGATATCTGCACAAGCGCATACTCACCATCGACACCCATTGCGACACTCCGATGTTTTTCCCGCAGGATGTAAGGTTTGACTGCCGCGACAGCCGCATCAAGGTAGACCTCCACAAAATGACGGAGGGAATGCTGGATGCCGTGTTCATGGTGGCATACCTGCCACAACCGAAACCCGGCGAGACATTCACCGACAACGTGGAGTTCAATGTCAGCGGACCAAAGGAATATGCCGACCTCATATTTGACAAAATAGAGACAATCGTGCAAAAACATCCCGACAACCTCGGAATAGCCATGACGGAGGCCGGACTGCTGGACAACAAACTCTCGGGACGCAAGTCTGTCGTCCTCGGCATAGAAAACGGACTGGCTCTCGAAGGCGACATCGCCAACATTGAGCACTTCGCCCGCCGTGGAGTGAGATACATAACGCTGTGCCACAACGGCGACAACGAAATATGCGACAGTGCGCGTGGCACACGGACACACGGCGGAGTGAGTGCGTTCGGAGCAGAGGTGATAAGGGAGATGAACCGCCAGGGCATCATGGTGGACATGAGCCATGCGTCCGAGACGAGCTTCTACGATGCTTTAGAGATTAGCAGCAAGCCCATAGTATGCAGCCATTCCAACTGCCGCGCACTATGTGACGTGCCGCGCAACCTCACCGATGACCAGTTGCGCGCACTTGCGGCGAAAGGCGGTGTGGCGCATACCACGCTCTATCACGGTTTCCTCCGCACCGAGGGCAGGGTGAGCGTCATAGATGCGATAAAGCATTTGGAACACGCCATCGACATTATGGGCATCGACCACGTGGGCATCGGCACCGACTTCGACGGCGACGGAGGCGTGCCTGGCTTCAACGATGCGTCCGAAGCGATAAACTTCACCATGCATCTTTTGCGCCGGAAGTATTCCGAAAGCGACATCCGCAAGATATGGGGAGGCAACTGGCTGAGGGTGATGAACGCACAAAAATAACTCAAAGGCAGGTTTTGAAACTATTGAAATAAGTATGAAGAAGATTATAATACCATTTGGCATCGTTGCCACAGCCGTAATATTATTCGGCTGTGCAGCCTGCAAGAATCTCAAAAAGAATACCGGCGGCAACGACACCACAGCCGTTCAGAAGGCCGTAAACATCAAGTTTGACGCCGATTCGGCCTACGCTTTCACAGCCGCGCAATGTGCTTTCGGACCTCGGACGATGAATTCCGAGGCTCATGAGAAGTGCCTTACGTGGATTACCGATAAGTTCCAACAATACGGTTGCAGCGTGAAGATGCAGAAAGCCGACCTGAAAGGCTACGACGGAACGATACTGAAGTCGACCAACATCATGGCGAGCTACAATCCAGAAGCCTCAACGCGCATCCTGCTATGCGCCCATTGGGACAGCCGTCCGTGGGCAGACAACGACCCGGACTCTGCCAATCACCGCAAGCCGGTGATGGCGGCAAACGACGGAGCGAGCGGTGTGGCGGTGATGCTCGAGGTTGCCCGCGTGCTGAGCAAGGACACAACGCTCAACATTGGAGTCGATTTCGTATGCTTCGATGCCGAAGACTGGGGCTTCCCCGAATGGGAAACGGGAGACGATCCGGGCGATACGTGGGCTTTAGGCTCGCAGTTTTTCGCCGCAAACCTGCCAGAAGGCTACGAAGCCCGCTACGGAATACTGCTCGACATGGTAGGCGGCGAGGGCGCACAGTTCTATCGTGAGGGTATGTCGATGAAGTATGCAGAAGCCATTGTCAATAAGGTCTGGGCGGCGGCGAAGGCTGCCGGCTACGGAAGTTATTTCCCGGAGAGCGACGGCGGCTATGTCACCGACGACCATGTGCCGCTGAACGAGGTGGCCGGCATCCCCACAATAGACATCATCGCCTATTATCCCGACTGCCAGCAGAGTTCGTTCGGCCCTACATGGCACACCGTCAACGACGACATGGACCACATCGACAAGAACACGCTGAAAGCTGTGGGGCAGACCATCATACAAGTATTATATAGTGAAGCCCCCCTCTAATCCCCAAAGCCCCCCTCTAATCCCCCCAGAGGGGGAAGACAAGAGGAGTGAGAATTGAGGATGAAGAATACTTACATAAAGGCTATTTAAAATTAACAAAGCATTTCTCGCTCTTTCATCTTCTTATCTTCCCCCTCTGGGGGGATTAGAGGGGGGCCATAAGCCTATGTCTTTATTACAAAGAAAATATCCTTTCGATGCAAACGGATACCGAATACGAAGCTCTGTCTTGTCGGCAGTAATCGTGTTCGGTCTGCTTTACGTGATGCAACCGTTCGGGTTCAACCTCTACGAGGGCAACAAGGCGGCCGTGGCGGCAGGCTTTGGTGGAATAACATTCGCTTGTCATGCGCTGTTTTCGTTTGCGGGCGCGAAGCTTTCCGGTCGTTTTATCAGCAAATGGACGATACTTTCTATGAGTATTTGGCTTCTCACCATGATACTGTTTATCGGACTTTGCAACTTCTTTTTCGGCATTTACGCCTACAATCTCGGCTTTTCCATCGCCCTGTTGCCCACGTTCATGTATTGGACGCTCGTCTTCGGCATCATCATTACGGCGGTTCACATAGCCATCCAGTATAACACGGCATTGCGGAAACGCCTCAACCAACTCATAGACAACAGTTCGGAGGAGCAGAAAGACATCACCGTCACCATTCACGACCAGTCTGTCCGCGGCAAGGACATCGTCATTCCTATAAACGATTTCCTCTATGCCGAGGCGCGGAAGAACAATGTCGCGGTGTATTACGTCGACAACGACAGCCTCGTATGCACCGAAATACGCTCCACTCTCGCTGCCATCATGGAGAGTATGCGCTACGACAACATCTTCCAATGCCACCGTTCGTTTCTTATCAACACGAATAACATAACATCGGGGCACGGCAATTCCAACGGCTATCAGCTCACGTTGCGCAACTGCACGAACATTGTGCCGGTGAGCCGCACATACGTTCCGAAGTTGAAAGCATTTATCTCGTAGTCATACGTCCCAAATATTAGCATTTCATCAAGCGATATAGTCATCTGTATCGCTTTTTTGTTGTCTGTCACTGATATTTTGACAGACGCCTTTCTGCGTGTAATTTTGTCGTTACAAACCAAAAGAGGAAAGCAAAAAAGTAAAGTTGAAAACTGAAAAATATCGACTGCCGTCAGTACTAAAGGCCGAAATACTCCAGTACTAAAGCAGAAATACTCGAGTAATCTGACCTGAATTACTCCAGTACTGAACCCGAAATACTCCAGTACTAAAGCAAAAATACTCGAGTATTGTGCCGCAGTACTAAGACAAAGACAATATAACAATGCTTCAAAACATTATAAGACGATATATAAAGACTATGAGGAAAGATATTATAATGACTGTAATCGTCCTGCTTTGCGCCTCCGTTCAGTGCGTCGCACAAGGCAGTCTACGAATGATTTCCGGCACCGTTACCGATGGAAAAGAACCTCTCGTGGGCGCGAACGTATTCATATATGGCACCATCGACGGCTGCACCACCGACTCGCTCGGCAGGTTTTGCTTTGAAACGGACGCTAAAGGAGAGGCGGAACTATGTGCCACATACATAGGATATAAGGACTTCAGGATGAGAATAAGTGCGCAAACGGCATCCGCAGACATCGTGATGAGGGAGAAAACGGCGGCCATAGACGAGGTTGTGGTGACCGCAAGCAGCTATGTCTTCGGCAGATACGAAGGCATGAAGTCGATGAACGCGCTCGACATCGTGATGAGCGGAAACTCCTGCGGCGACATCTATGCGGCGTTGCAGTCGCTTCCCGGTACGCAGAAGGTGGGCGAAAGCGGCAAGCTCTATGTGCGAGGCGGCGACGAAACAGAATGCCAAACGTTCATAAATGGTATGCACGTGATGGTACCATACAGCACAAACGTAGAGAACAGTACTGTACGAGGACGCTTCTCGCCGTTTCTTTTCAAGGGCATGAACTTCTCGCTTGGCGGATATGACGGTGAATATGGAGGTGCGTTGTCTGCCGTATTGCCTATGGAAACAACGGATATTTCATCGGGCGACAAGCTCGGCGTGAGTCTTTCACCGCTCGACTGGAGCGTGGGCGGCACTAAAGCGTTCAGCCGCAGCTCGCTTTCTTTCAACGCCAGCTATCTCAGTATGGCTATATATAATAAGGTGTTTCCCGACCGTTACGACTGGAACGAGCCTTACAGGAAGTTGTCAGGAGAGGTTCAGTACAAGGCGGAGACCGTTGGCGGCGGTTCAATAAAGACATACGCGGGCTATGACCTGACTACTCTCGGACAGCAGACAGACGGTAGAAGCCTCGCATTAAAGGAGTATAACATATACGTGAACAGCGTTTTTCAGAGGAATTTTGCAGGAGGAATAAACTTCTTTGCGGGCATAGCTAACTCTACTTTGCTTAACAATATCGACAACGCTGAGCTGAACGGTGACCGCTTTCACGACTTCCGCAACGAGATACACATCAAAACAAGCGTAAGAAAGACCATGAGCAACGCCATAAAAGTATCGGCAGGGATTGAAGATTACATCAGAAACAGTAGCATGAGATATGCCGTAAAGGATGAGAACATTGGCGAATATAACCTTGATTATAACCTTCTCGCAACGAATATCAATGCTCAGACAAGGCTCACGGGGATGCTGTATGCCAACGTTTCTGCCCGCACGGAAATGACAAGTTATGACCGAAAATGGATTATAATGCCGCGCGCAACACTCAGTTTCATTCCCGGCAGCCGCTTCCGGATGTCATTAGCAATGGGAAAATACAGTCAGACGGCAGACAACGAGTATATAGCGATGGGCGGAAAAAGGCTGCGGCAGGGCACGGCCGACCACTATATAGCGAGCGCGCAATACCATACAGGCTCTGTTTTGGTGCGCGCCGAGGCGTATTACAAGAAATATCACAACCTTCCGAGGCTATGCGGAGACCATGAATATACGTCGGACGGATACGGAATGAGCCGGGGAATGGACTTGTTCATAGAGAACACGTCGCTCATAAAGAACCTTACCACTACCCTGTCCTACTCTTATAACGATGCCAAACGGCTCTATCTCGACTACACGGAGCCGTCAACGCCGCAGTATTCCACACGTCATAACGTCTGTTTCACTGCTAAATATTATCTGCCGAGGCTGAAAACATACATCGGAATGGCTGAGAACTTTGCGAGCGGACGGCCGTATCACGACCCCATGAAGAGTGGATTCATGAACAGCAGAACCGCGCCATACAACAGTTTAGACATGAACATAACAGTGTTGGTAAGTCCAAGAATTATATTATATGCCTCGATGAACAACGTTCTTGGCAGGATGAACGTGTTCAACTATAACTATCAGGCCGACGGAACGGCCCGCACGGCCGTCACTTCGTCGCGCGACAGGTTCTTATACATAGGATTATTCATTTCATTAAAAAACAATAAAGCGTATGAAATCTCTAATTTTTAATTTCGTGGCTGCGGCATTGACAGCCTTTCCGGTAGCAATATCGGCACAAATAGTGTCTGACTCCGTTCAGAAAGAAACAGCAATGATGCAAAAAGAAGTAACAAACAAGTCGAAAATGGAATGTATGATAGACCGTTCCATCTCGAAAGTGAAGCAGGAAGAACCGGAAACGGCATTGACCTGCATAGCCGAAATGGAGCGCATAGCGGCCATATATCCCGACAGTGTTGCTCCAAAAATGCACATCGCGAAGCAGTGTCTCAGCTACGCCATCTGTCAACCACAGGCTAAACAAGCCGGAGAAATGATAGAAAAGGCGCGGCAAGCAATAGCAGCGATAGAGAAAATGCCTGCTGCCGATGTGTCAGACCTATGTATGCTGCGTGGCTTCCTCTATACTACGATAATCGTACAAGACCCCATGAAAAACGGACCGCAGTATTATCGTGATGTAATAGAGAACTTTGAGAAGGCTCTGAAAGTTAATCCGGACAACAAATTAGCCCGCGAACTGTATGAAAGATTCAAAGAAGGAATGAGAGGCGTGCACTGACGAAGCACCATAAAGTGCGACCGACAAACCTACAAAACTCCATAGCGTAACACTTCCCTTCCGTCTCTCAAGTTTAGGTGAAGGCTCTTTTGCAGTATAGAGTCTGTTGTCATCACTCCGCAGAATGTCAGTTGGTTCGACATACAGGGCCACTCTCTTGATGCTGCCCCCTCCGTTCCGGGTATTTATATTCGTGTAGCCAACGGTAAATCGACCAAAGTAACTATAAAATAAATTATAGAGAAGATAAATATAAAGTATAAAGAGTAATAGTAAGAGCCTTTACAACTGTCCGGCCTCAACCTGAAGGATTACCCTCTCGGTGAGTTTGTCAACACCTTCGGGGTCATATTTCTTTGTAAGCGACGCTCCGAAAGTCCACGCAAAAGCCTGATAGAAACCAGAGCGCACCGGTCCGAGAAAGGCTTTTACAAGATTATAAGTCGAGGAATTGCACTCACGGTAAATCAACTTAATAAGTAGTTTGCCCTGAGCGTAAGTAAGTTTTTTCATCCTCGGCTTATATTCCTTTATTATATCCTTCTCTACAAGCTTCATGTGAGCGTCTTTCGCCTTCTTGTTTGGCAAGGTCTCAAGATATTCGTAGGTCTCTATTATTATCTTGTTGGCCTCTTTCGCTATCGGAAGCACCTTCTTAATGTTATATACAAGTCTGTTATATGCGGCCCGTTGCTTCGCATTCTTAAACTCCGGTTCAGGAAATACGTATATATCGTTCGTCTGTACGTACTGAATGGAGTCGTTGTCGTAGAGTACTTTGCCCACTTTCACAGTCGAGACAAACGTAGGATTATCCATATCCACCGCTCTATCCTCCGGATTTATATAACCCGGACGCCCACTTTGCGCCTTCACCGAAATGCCGCAAAGCTGTAGTATGACTATTATAGTGATAATCCTTACGCTCATATACATCGGCAAATGTACATATTATTTATAAGACCGCATCGTTGTTTTACCTTATTTAGCATTAATTTCAGTTTACTTTCCATCAATATTTGTAATTTTGCACGGCTGAATACATTATTATAATAATGTATAATACATTATGTAATAAGAAGCCATAGAATAAGGAATATAAAAAAGAAGAATATAAATGTTTTCAAAACTAAAGTCTTTACATCTTGAACGGTCGGTCGTTTCGCCTTTCATGGCCGTGGCATGGAATATCATTCTGTTGTTTGTGATGTACACATTGTGCCGTGTTGAGTATCTGTTGGAGAACTACAGCTACTTCGCCCAGAGCGTAAGCGAAGGCCATCTGACACGTCTTTTTATGGGCGGAATGGTGTTCGACACTCCAGGAATCATGTACACCAACGCCTTGTATGTACTGCTCATGCTCCTGCCTCTGCACTGGAAAGAGAACGCTGCATACCATAAAGTATGCAAATGGCTGTTCGTTGTAGTCAACGGACTGGCTATTTCAGTGAACCTTGCCGACTCTGTTTACTTCAGTTTCACATCGCGCCGCACCTCATCGGAAGTATTCGGAGAGTTCAGCAACGAAGGAAACTTAGGCAAAATCATCGGCACAGAGATGGTAAGCCACTGGTATTTGGTACTTCTTGCAGCCTTGATGATATGGACATTGTGGAAACTTTATTTCACGCCGAAGATGGAAATAAAGCTTCAAAGTAAGCCAAGATACTATCTGTTGCAGACACTCAGTTTGGTATTTTGCGGCATCTTGTGCGTAAGTGGAATCCGCGGCGGATTCCTCAATCATTGGTATTTGTATGTAGCCGCTGCCTTCATTGCATACATTTCCTATAAGATGACACCGAAAAACCGAAGTATGACTGGCCTGAAACGTGCTTTGGGACTGGCTGCCATCGTGCTCGTGGTGAATGCTCCAATAGGCGGCTGGCGTCATAGAGACATCCGTCCGGTGGCATTGAGCAACGCAAACGAGTACACCTACCGCCCAATGGAGGTGGCACTGGTACTCAACACGCCGTTCTCGGTACTCAGAACGCTGGGCAAGGCAGTATTCAGTGACCCGCATTACTATGACGACAAGATTGAATTAGCAAACATTTATACGCCCGTTCACAAGCCGGTCGTGACTTCACCGATGAGGAAAAAGAACGTGGTCATAATGATTATAGAGAGCTTCGGACGCGAATATATCGGCGCTTTAAACAAGGAGATGCTCGGAAACCGCAGCAAGAGCTACACCACCTTCACCGATTCGCTCATCCAACATTCCACAACTTTCCGCTATTCATATTGCAACGGACACAAGAGCATCGACGGAATGCCAAGCGTTCTGTCGTCAATTCCTATGTTCATCAAGCCTTTCGTGCTCACACCGCAGGCCCTGAACCGTGTCGACGGTATTGCCTCACTGCTCTCGAAGAAAGGCTACAGCACGGCGTTCTTCCACGGAGCGCGCACGGGTAGCATGGGATTCAACGGCTTTGCCAACTCTATCGGCTTTAAAGAGTACTACGGACGTGAGGACTTCGACAAGGATAAACGCTTCCACGGAGACAAGGATTTCGACGGATATTGGGCAATATGGGACGAACCTTTCATGCAGTTCTACGCCACTAAGATGTCGGAGATGAAGCAACCGTTCGTCACTGCGCTCTTCACCGCATCGAGTCACCATCCTTTCCACGTGCCGGAGAAGTATCAGAACATATACAAAGAGGAGGAAATGCCTATCCATAAATGTATCCGCTACACCGACAACGCATTGCGGAACTTCTTCAATAAAGCCAAGAAAGAGCCGTGGTTCAAGAATACTATCTTCGTAATGACGAGCGACCACACCAACATGAGCGGCTTTGAAGAGTACAAGAGCGACCTCGGACGGTTTAGCGTACCTATTATTATATATGATCCGAGCGGCGAGATAAAGCCCGGAATGCGGGATGCTGTGGCTCAGCAGATTGACATTGTGCCTACGGTGCTTGGCTATTTAGGGTATGACGAACCGTATTTAGGCTTTGGTATCGACGTGCTGAACACTCCGGCAGAAGACACTTGGGCTGTGAACTATCTCAATGGAATATACCAATACGTGAAATTCGGATACGTCTTGCAGCTTGAGGGCATGAAGACTATCGGCGTGTATAAGCTCTCCGACAAGCTGATGAAGCACAATTTGGTGGGCAAAGTGAAAGAGCAGGAGCAGATGGAGCGTGAGCTTAAGGCCATCGTACAGTCGTATATGGACTGCATGATAAACGATAAGCTGTTGCCATAACATCCTGGCAACATTACAATACAGAAAAATCCCGAAACACTACAGTTCGTGTTTCGGGATTTTTTACTATATACAGAGAAATCAACTGACTTCCAACATCCGCTTGATTGGCTTCACAGCTTCGCGCGCTATGTCCTCATCTACAATCACCTCGGGCCATTCATACTTCAAGGTATTGTATATCTTTTCGAGTGTATTGAGCTTCATATACTCGCATTCGTTGCACGAACAGCCTACTGAGCCTTCGGTTATCTCAGGCGGAACGGGATAGAACTGCTTATCGGGACAACTGCGTTGCAACTCGTGAAGAATGCCCGACTCGGTAGCTACAATAAATTCTGTGGCATCGCTCTGCTGCGCATACTTCAACATCACGGCCGTACTGCCTTGTATGTCGGATATGGCGAGAACCGGACCTTTACACTCCAAATGAGCCATCACAAGTGCGCCGGGATGCTCTTTCTTCAGTTTTGCAATCTCGGCCACCGAGAAACGCTCGTGAACATGGCATCCGCCGTTCCACAGAAGCATATCCCTGCCCGTCACGCTGTTAATATATGAACCGAGGTTATAGTCAGGTCCGAAAATGAGTTTGGCATCCTTAGGGAACGAATCGACCACTTTCTTGGCGTTTCCACTTGTCACCACCATATCAGTGAGAGCCTTTACAGCCGCCGTTGTGTTTACATAACTAATCACTTCGTAGCCCGGATGCTCGTCCTTGAACTTCTTCAAGTCCTCCGCCTTGCATGAGTCGGCCAGCGAACAGCCTGCGTTCAGGTCGGGAGCGAGAACTTTTTTCTCTGGCGAAAGAATCTTGCAAGTCTCTGCCATGAAATGAACGCCACACATAACCATTATCTTTGCGTCGGTCTCGGCAGCCTTACGGGCCAGTGCCAAAGAGTCGCCCACAAAGTCGGCAATCTCCTGAATCTCCCCCCTCGTATAATAATGTGCCAAGATTATAGCCCCTTTTTCTTCGCACATTCTTCTTATCTCAGCTTTCAGATTAACCGACTTGTCTATCGCTTCGTCGATAAATCCTTTGTCTTTCCACTCTTTCTTCACCATAACATTATTATTATATATTCTTATTTTAATAGAAAGAAAAAGAAAATGTTATTGATGATGTGCCGTTCATAAGTGTAAAACTTTTTATCAGAATACTTGCCTGTTAAGTTATAAACCTCTTGTAATGCTTTATTCACAACTTATTAATTAGTTTATAGTCTGATAATCAGCATTTAATCATAATTATCAACAATTTCCTTCTTCGTTGCAAAGTTAATAAGTTTATATCTTTTTTCGTTCTAAAACCGTTGAAAACTTCTATAAAACTCCTTTATATCTATGTTCATATCCACATTTTTGGGCTGCCATTCTTGCCTGTGTTTATATCCTCGAAGTTATTAATAAGGTTTTTAACAGGGTTTTCAACAGTTTTTGTTGATAACTTTTCATAAATGATTGTCGTTGGATTAATCATATATTATCATTTTATGATAATCATAAAATGATAATACAATATTTTTTATTATCTTTGCATAAGATAAGCTGCGCCTCAGCAATTGAGAAGAAATTCTCTTGCGTTCGGCTTGCATTATCTTTGCATAAAACAATGAGCTTATGAGAAATCCTTTTGTTACAAGTGGATATGCAGGACCGGAATACTTCTGCGACCGTGTTAAAGAAACAAAGACACTGATTGATTTGTTGACAAACGGCAACAATGTGGCGCTTATATCTCCACGAAGAATTGGTAAGACAGACTTGATTCGTCATTGTTTTTCACAGAAAGAAATATCAGAAGATTATTATACTTTTATAATAGACATATACTCTACCAACTCTCTGTGTGAGTTTGTTAATATGTTTGGCAAGAGTATTACAGACTCTTTACGTCCGTTTGGACGTGGTGTATGGGAGAAATTCATTAATACTGTAACTTCATTAAAATCAGAAATAAGTTTCGACATTAATGGACTTCCAACATGGAGTGTCGGATTAGGCAACATAACCAATCCTTCGTCTACTCTGGATGAAATATTCAAGTATCTCTCTTGTGCAGACAAGCCGTGCATTGTGGCTATTGATGAGTTTCAACAGATAACTAAATATGCTGATGGAAAAAGCGTAGAAGCACTTCTTCGTACATATATACAACATTGTTCTAATGCAAATTTTGTTTTTTCTGGTAGTCATCGACATCTTATGGGCGAGATATTCACATCTCCGGCACGTCCGTTTTTTCAGTCGGTAACATTGTTCAATCTCCATCCAATATGCAGGGATAAATATAAAGAATTTTGCATTCGCCATTTCAATAATGCTGGAAAAGGTATTAATGTGGCGGTTGTGGACGAACTATATGAAAGATTCAATAGTGTTACTTCCTATATGCAGCGGATTATGAACATAATGTATGCCCGCACAGAGAAAGGTAATGAGTGCAGCGTAGCAATGATAGACGAGGCTGTAGATGAACTGCTTTCGTTTTCTTCAGATACATACGATGCTTTACTTTATCAGATGCCGGAGAAACAACGTAATGTCTTTATTGCCATTGCAGCCGAAGGTGAAGCCAAATCCGTTAGTGGAGGAAAGTTCATAAGGAAGTATGCTTTGCAGTCATCATCATCGGTTATGTCGGCTGTTAAGGGACTTCTTGAGAAAGATTTGATAACTCAGGATAAAGATGTTTATCGTGTTTATGATACTTTCTTTACTATGTGGCTGAGACGAATGAATATAATTTAATTTGAATATAATGTTTTTTATTTATAAAATAGTATGAGAATACTGTTATTAGGTGAGGCGAGTTTCGTGCATTATACACTGAGAAACGGATTTAAAAAACTCGGACACGATGTAATTCTTATGTCTGGAGGAAACAATGAACGTAATTGTCCTCGCGACATAGATCTGAAACGCAACATGAAATATGGAAAGTTGAGCGGCATTATGACATTGTGGAAACTGTTACTTAATGTTCGTAGACTTGTGGGTAACGACATAGTACAGATACATAATTACCAGTTTATACCGTTGAGAGGACGATGGAACGAGATAATAATGCGATTACTGAAACTCACAAACAAGAAAGTTGTGAAGTGTTGTTTGGGCGATGACTTTATTATATTCAACAGACAAGCCGCCGGAGTGTTGAAGTATTGCGACACAAATATAGGTAATCGCATTATAAACGAAAAGGAAAACGCTTGGAGAATAGAGGAACAGATGCTCCCAAACTTAATGCATTGCTGTAAATACACTAACAAACAGGCTGATGCTTTGCTTCCTTGTCTTTATGAATATTATCTATGTTATGATTTACCGGAGTACCATGATAAATTATATTATATGCCTTTGCCGATGGAAATATCTTCTTTTGCAGGTAAAGAGAATATGAAAAAACAGGTGAAGAAGCCTGTTAAGGTGCTCATTGGTATACAGTCGAAGCGCGATTATATAAAAGGTGCGGAGATAATAGCTAAGTATGTGGAGCGCATTGCGGCCGAGAATCCCGGCTCGTTAGAAGTGAAAAAGGTTTATGACGTGCCTTATAATGACTATCTTAAGATGCTCGATGAAGCCGATGTGCTCGTGGACCAGCTTTATTCATACACTCCATCGATGAACTCTCTTGCCGCTATGGCTCATGGAACAGTTGTGATAGGTGGTGGAGAAGAGGAATATTACGACTTTATAGGCGAGAAAGAGCTGCGTCCGATAATCAATGTTCGGCCCGAAGAGGATGAATATAACATGAAGATGTTGCGCGAGACGTTGCTTTATCCGGAAAAGATAGAAGATATGAAACGGCAGGGCATTGAGTTCGTAAGGAAGTATCATGACCACGTCAGGGTTGCGGAGGAATATATAAAGCTATACAAACAACTATTAAAAGACAAATAAATGTTCATATTAGTGCCTTATCGCAGACGTTACCGAGGTGCGGTAACATCATTACCGAGGTCTGGTAACACGATTACAACAGTCTTGTAATGACATTACAAGGTTCTTGTAGTCAAAAAAACTCAAAAGAACCGCGTTTTTACAGGTTGATAAAAAGATTTGAAAATACATAGAACTCACTTTATTTTATAGTCCGTCTATTAGTTTTTGCCATTCGGGCATGATGTTTTCAGCATAGAAACGTCTGCTGTTTTCAAGTGCCTTGCGGCCTTGTTCCATTCTCATTTTCTCATTATTCATCATCTCTGTTATGGCATTTACAAAGAGATTGACGTTGCCCTGCTCCACTATCATGCCGTTATGATAGTCTTTTATAATATCTGAAGCACCAAAATTAAAGTTGAATGTTACTGATGGCAATCCGCAGGCTTGTGCCTCTATGAGAGTCATAGGCAGCCCCTCATGGCGTGACGGCATAAGATGCAGACTGTATTCCGTGTATTTTTCCATCATATTGTCGCAACGGCCGCGGAGCGTCACCTTATCTTTCAGCCCTGAAGAGTAAATCTGTTGTTGCAGTTCCCGGCTTAATGAACCTTCTCCATAGATGTCGAGATGCCAGTCGGGATGTTTTTTAGCGATGTTTTTCCAACACTCTATAAGAATGTCGAAGCCCTTTTCATATTCCAATCTTCCTACAGCAATGGCTTTTTTAACAGAATAGTCATTTACAATTTTTTCCGGATGACTTATAAAGTTTGGTATAACCATAACCTTCCGGGAGTGCCGATATTCTTTTGCATCACCTTCTGTGAGGCATAATACACAGTCGGCACACAGTTCCATTGGCAGGAACAGTTTATTATAGGGAGTGAAAGGCTTGGCAGAATGTGATTCATATATCTTTCGGGCGTTGGTCTTACACAGTGGCAAGAGCAATGCACTAAGTGTTGTCGTGAAGAATATTATATCCGGATTGATGCTCTTTATGGCTTTATTAAGACGTTTAGCAGCTTTTAGGAGCGTTGCTGTTCTACTGAAAAATTTAGTTACCGTATTGCTGTTTTTAACGGCCATAGGCACGTTAAGACGCACTACATCGATGTTTTTGTTGAGTGGATAACTTGCCGGGCGACAGTCTTCGTATATAGATATGATAGTTATCTTATGTCCATATTGTGCCGACAGAATATTCGCTTTGTCGGAAATGATACGCTCCGCACCACCTCTCACAGCTATATCCTCTATTACATATACTATATTTTTCTTTTTATAGTTGCCCATTCTTATCTGCGCTTCATTAATAATTTGAATATTTTACAAGACAGCCGCAAGCCAAATACATCGAGAGCAAGCGACTTTATCAGTCCCTGAATATCGTTATAAATGCGTGGTCTCACCCATTGGCGTGGCAATAGAATATCACCAGTCTGCATATAAACATATAGTTGGATATTGAACATATCCATATACAGATGATGCCATTCAGCTTTTCGGGTATCTATGCCTACTTTGTTGATTAGGTTTATCTGCTCTTTCAGCAGACCGCTATATGATGGTGTAGTGGCAACCAGTCCGTTTTCATTCTCGTAATACAAATACATACCATGTGAAGTAGTGGCTATTGTTGGGTTCTTTATTAATAGTTCGCCCATCATCCACATATCTTCAAACCTTTTAATATGTATAGGAAAGCGTGTATTTTCAAACAATTTCCGTTTGAAAATCTTGTTACACATCCAGCAATGTTGCAGTCCTTTGTTTTTAAGCCAGTCTGTAGCGTTTTGATAAACGTGTTCACCGGGGTCAAACAATACATTCTTATTCTTTTTAATTTGTTTGACAGAGTATTCTAAAATGTCATATTCTGGATGCTCATGGAGTATTTCCAATAGTTTTGGAAATGTATTTTGAGCTATTTCATCATCGCTGTCTACGAACGTTATGTAATCTCCCGTGGCTCTGTCAAGGCCATAGTTTCTTGCATCCGAAAGTCCGCCGTTGGCCTTGTGATAAACTTTTATGCGGTTATTATCAGCCATTTTATCAGCCATAGCACCGCTATTGTCGGGTGAACCATCATCTATCAGTAATAATTCATAATTGTCAAGCCTCTGTCGGAGTATGCTGTCCACACACCGTTTAAGAGTCTTTTCCACATTATATATAGGTACTATGATGCTGAGTTTCATAGTTGTAAAAGTATGAAAAAATAGTTTTATAGACAAGTTTTACAGTGTTTATTTCATGTTTTTATCCCTTTTGTATGTATAAACTCCTAAATTCTTTATATTGTCGGTATATAGATAACACTATTTTTTGTACATTTGTAAGTGAATAATGAAAAGCAATGATAAGCGAACTGTCCATACTCATACCCGTATATAATGACAATGCGTTGCCTCTTGTAAGTGAGTTGCAGCGTCAGGCGGCTGTTATATCTGGATTAGAGTATGAGATTCTTGCAGTGGATGACGGCAGTACGGATGCTTGTATTATACTGGAAAACGAGGCAATAGATATCATAGAGCATTGTAAATATGTAAGATGTCCTCATAGCGGCTGTCGTGCCGCGATGCGTAATAATATGGCTCGCTATGGGAAATACGAGTGGTGCCTGATGGTGGATGCCCGTCTGACGATACCAAATGATGATTTTCTGCTTCGTTATCTCACAGCACCGGTTGGTAAAGGCGAAGTTGTTTGCGGCGGAGTATGCGTTGACGGCGGTGTCGATACAAAGAGATTATATCATGAAAACCTGCGTTTCCGTTATGAGAAACATGAGGAACGCAATCATTCCTTGCAGGCACGACAGGCTTTTCCCTATCGTTCGTTCCGCACGACCAACTTCTTTTATCATCGTACGGTGCTCGAACGGGTGCCTTATGATGAGCGGATAAAGGGCTATGGCTATGAGGATGTGATGCTGGGTAAGGCTTTGGAGCAGGCCGGTATAGCAGTCAATCATATTGATAATCCCGTTGCATATACCTATTTCGAGGATAATCAAGCCTATCTGTGTAAGTTGAATGAGGCTTTGCAGACCCTTCATGACTTTGAAACTGAGTTGCGCTACTACTCTCCCCTACTCTACGTTGTGGATTGGTTGCGCAAATACCGTCTTGAAAAAATAATGTTGTTGTTGCATAAACAATGTCTGCGCAAGATAGAATTATGCAATCTCAGAAGCAGAAGACCTTCGCTGCTGCTGCTCAAACTCTATAAGCTCGGCACATATCTGAGCTGAGAATGCCGGATTATAATGTTTGATTCCCTATTTATTTCCACACAAAAGAGCCGTTATCTTCTTCTCTATATAGAATAGAACATAGCTGAAAACCGTTGCAATGGTAATCGTAGCTGCAAATAGTACAATGAACTTTACGAAGTCATTATTTATATGTCCGAGCAGGCTCTCAGTCATCTTATATACAATGAAAAGGATAATGCTCTGATAAAGAAATATATTATAGCCTCTCACATTCCACACCTTTACTATATATATATATTGTATTGTTATGTAATGGAATATTATAGCCAATATACAGATTACTCCTAAGTTGTATAGAAGGAAGAACATATCAGGCGGAAACTTCTGAAACATCTTCCCGTTCAGTAATAGATAAGCCGATATGGTGACTGGTAATATGGCCACAGACACTATTTGTTTTACATTAAGTCTTTTATAGAAGAGAAATCCGGAGATATAGAAGACGTTGTAACAAAGTATATTTTCCAGTATATTTTCGGGCGAATGTATCTTGAAAAGGCAACAAATAGCAAACAGCAGAAAACAGATGGCAGCGTATATAGTTGCTGGAATCTTTTTCATAATGGTCTTTTGTATGGGCAGCGAGCATGAAATTATCATGTAACATGAAATGAACCAAGTGTAGCCTAAATACGGAATCTTTTCACTGCCACCCGTAGCAAGCAGTTTAATTATGTCGGTGACAGTAAGCTGTGTTAAATCTATCTTTTTGCCCTCGAAGTTAATATTTAGCAAAGTACAGGCATAAAACCAAGCAATAAGAAAGAAAAGGAATATATAATATGGAAGAAGAACCCTTTTAGTTCTGTTTATTATAGTTTCTTTAAGGTGGAATTCTTTTTTATATGACTGCGATGCGCCTGCAATGAAGAATATTACAGGCATTTCAAAGAGCATCAGCGACTTGTCAAAATGGAAGTCAAGATAGAACCAAAAAGATGTATGTATCACGCATACGATATACATCATTGTCAGTGAGCGGTAGCAATCTAATTGAATATCCCTTTTCATAAAGCACGCATAGTTATCTGATAATCTCCACATTGTCTTTATATACGAGCCATACATTCTCGTATTTATGAGCTATCGCACGGTTGGCAATACTGTCTATTTTGTTTTTTTCAGTCTCATCAATATAATAGTGTTCTATGTTGCGTGGCCATTCATAGTTATTGTAGGCAAGTGCAGCCTTGCCGTAACCGAAGGCATCACGGGGGATAACACAAAACGAGGAATATTTAGGAGCATCATCCTCAATCACTATAACATATACGCGGTCGATGCGCTTGCCTGTTTTTTTAATAATGTCCTCTGCCATTCTCTTGCCTATAAGTCCCGACTCGTATGATTTCTGCCAATGATGCCAATCTATGAATAGGCAGGATAAGATGAAAAATGGTAACAGTCGTTTTATTAGAATTATGTGTTCTGACTTGTCTGTCATGTAGCCAATCATTAAAGATGCTATGCTCAATCCCGCATAAGGGTGCATTGCTGTGAAAATAGTAACCAAATGCGGTGATACGGCAATAAGTAAACAAACAACAAGAGCTGCGAAACGTAGGTTTATCCAATGTTCTTTTTTATTTGCAAATACCGCTATCATAAATGGTAGAGACAGGAGCAAGGTTATTACAGTAATCCAAAGATTGCGCAAAGGAGGATATACCAAGCTGACAAAGTCTAACGGTAGCCATGTCATTCCGAGAAATACGCATATATTCTTAAACTTTCTTGCGAATGTATTCTCTAAATATTCGTCATTTATTTCAACTACATCTGTGGTTAGCAGAAGCCTTGATGCAAAATATAATGCTATGAATAATATAGCCAAGACACTATCTTTAATGGCTTGTCGCAATGTGATGCGTCCGAAAGCGTAGGCTATTATCTGAGGAATAACGAAATAAACGATTGCATTTTCCTTTGCGAGTGTACCGATTGTTACGCACAACAGCCAAATTATTATATTATATGTGTGGTGTCGTTGTAGGTATATGAATGTCGCTAAAAGTCCCCAAAAGGAAGAATATGCTTGGTTTATGGAGTCAATACCGAGTATAGTGCCAAGCATTGCTGGCGATATGAAGAAATAAAGTGCTGTTACATTACACGCGAAACTTTTGAATTTAAGCTCCTTTGCTATCTTATATATAAGATAAGTGCCACCCAAATGGGCAAGATACACCACTATATGGTTTAATGCAGGGAAAAAAGTTGGGTGTAAAGACAATATATAACCAATAATTCCATCCCACGGTCGCCAATATGTAAAGCGCGGTATCAGTCGTCCTACGAAGCTGTCTCCAAAATCATAATCAGGCGTGGTGAAATATCCCCAATCATCGAATGTCGGCAGAAGAAGTGTCAGCCAATATATTATAAAAGGAGACAGTAGCAAGATAACTGTAAATAAAGGATTTAGTTTTATTTGTTTCATTTCTATTTTATGATGGCTATTTTACATACAGTGCCTTTACTTCCGTCGCTCGTAGCTGTTTGAACTATATATATACCCGAAGCCACGCGCTTGCCTTTCAAGTCGTTGCCATCCCAAAGGAACGAGCCGCCCGTGCTGCGTCCTTGTGCCACGAGAACACCGTTTGAGGTCGTAATCTTCACGTCTGCATTGAAAGAAAGTCCTGTTATTGTTATCATTCCGCGGTATTCTGGCCGCACAGGATTAGGATAAGCCCAGACATTGTCCTTGTTCATGTCTTCGTTCGTCTCGCTCGCTTCACTCTGATATGAGCATAATCCTTTGTCTGTACCGATGAATACTTTACCCGTTTTGTTATCAATAATGATGCTTTGTATAACGTTTGAGAGTATGCTACTGTTGCTTGTGGTGAAGTGATGCTCCTCTACGATGTTGTCATTGCTAACGACATAAAGTCCATTATTGTTCGTTCCAATCCATTTACGATTGGCATTATCTACGGCAATGGCGGTTATGTCAAGTCCAGAAAGCAGGTAATCGGCAAGATTGGTACCGTCATTACGGGGCACTTTTACCTGATAGAAACCTAAAGAAGGATTATTTTGATATTCTGGGGGAAGCATGAGCAGAGCTTGATCTATACCAATCCAAATATTTCCTTCCTTGTCTTTAGCTAATGTCCTGCAACCCGATACATTGTTAAAGGTTATACCGTCTTCATTAACAAAATTTGAATATTCATTAACGGCATCTGTCATGGTATCATAAAGATAAACTGCAGGATAGTTCCAGTCATTATTACACATCCATATTTGGCCTTTGTCGTTCATTTCCTTAAATTTGAGAAAACCTCCATTCTCGCCACTTATGGAATTACTAAGTGTAGACCAAGTATTGTCAGAATTAAGTCTTAGTAATGTGTTTTTGCTGCTTCCTGTATTTGCTAAGAACAGATTTCCGTTCTTGTCATAAAGGACAGATGTAATGATTTCATAATTTACATTCTTGTCGGATACATTATAGTGAGAATAAATAGGACTATTCTCGTGGTTCCAATGATTTGTTACTTCACCATCATAGAATTCGAAAAGTCCTGCCTGACTGCCTGCTACGATGTGGCGGTTGTCGCGTGGGTCAATGTCAAGACTTATTATGTCTTGGTATCTTACACCATACTTATCCCCAATCCCTTCGTTATTGAACGTTGTCCATGAGTTGTTGTTCAAGTCGAGAATCTGTATTGAGGCTGGTTGCTCCAAGTCCCATCCGCTACCATTGCAAGAATATAACTTGTTGTCATGTATTTTTAGAAAGCCGAAATAATTGTATTTCGGTCCGTCGGGATTGATGTCTTGTGCTATAAAAGTTTTTGTGCCGTTGTCATTGTCGAGTTTATAGCCTTGCAGTTTGCCGTCCTGCTGGTTGCTCCAGTAACACTTGTTGGTGTTGTCGTAGGCAATGTATTCCTTATAGCCGTTATTAGTACTCACAATAATATCGTTCGCGTCGTTGAAAGATACTGATGCAGACGTGATTTTCCAGTTGTTTTTATCAATCAGGTTGTCTGATATTTTGCCAGCATAGACGCCCGATGGGGTCTTTGCATATATGGTGTTGTTTTCTATTGCGCAGTCAGTGACATTCATTTTTAGGTTATACGTGTCGCTTATCTCCGCGTCTTTGACATTTATTTTCACTATTCCGAATCCGGTGCTGAGATAAGCGTAGTTGCCGTTTATTGTAATGTTGTTGACAGTTTTGTCTTCAGTCATTGATTTGTCATAGTAGTCACTGATGTTTACCACATTGCTGTTGTTATCAAGCAGGTCGATATTGTGGTCTGTATAGATTATAACAAGCCTCTTCGCACCATTACACCATGCAATATACTGTATGCCGCTATCGTTCAGCGGATATACGGTATCGTATGTAGCAACGCTTTTGTCAACTATATTATACGAGAAAATATTGTCGGAACTGAGCACGTACACAAGATTGCCGGCAGGTTCTATGTCTGTTATGTCACTGTAGCCGATATACGTCTGCCATTGTCCTATCTTGCTGGCAAATACAGACGACACTACCGATAGCATTAAAGTAAGAATGATATTTCTCATAATAACCTGATAATCTTTATGTTTATGGATATGTTTATCGCACTGTTGATTTAATAAAAATCCCTCATTAAGTGATTGAATGCTCTTGAATGGTCACTCAATGAGGGATTTTTATTTATTCTCCCCTACCCTTTCAGATACTCCGCAAGCTTTTCCACGGCTAAGGCACGGTGGCTTATCTTGTTCTTCACCTCGTTACCAAGCTCGGCGAAGGACTTGTCGTAGCCGTCGGGCATGAATATCGGATCGTAGCCGAACCCCTCGCTGCCATGCTTTTCTGTGAGGATAGTGCCGTCTACGCGGCCTAAAAACTGGCGGGCGGTAATCTCTCCGTCGGCGTTTGCCTCGATAAGGGTTATCACGGTGCTGAAATGTGCGGCGCGGTTAGTCTTGCCGTTGAGGTTCTTCAGCAGCAGAGCCATGTTGGCTTCGCTGTCGTGTCCGTCGCCACCGGCATAGCGTGCGCTGCGTACTCCCGGCTCACCGCCAAGCTCGTCAACGAGCAAGCCTGTGTCGTCGGCAACCACGGCGTATGGCATTGGATAGCCAGTGTCTTGCAGATAGTCGGCCACAGCAGCGGCTTTTATCTCCGAATTTTCCTCTAATGTGGTGCCGTTTTCTTCTATTTCGGCAGTCATATTGATGTCTTTCAGCGACAAAACTTCGGCACTTTCACCTAAGATATTGCGTATTTCCGACAGTTTATGGCTGTTGTTGGTTGCTATTATCAGTTTCATATATCTTTTGTTTTTTCTCATCCTGTGGCACTTTCACCTTCATTTCATCGAATCCCTCACCGTAAACACCGATGACAGAACTTTGACTTACAAATGCGTTGGGGTCTATCATCTTTATCAACCGGAAGATATTCACACTCTCACGCTTCTTTGCCAGCAGACACAACACCTTCATCTGCCGACCCGTGTACCATCCGTGTCCGTCGAGAATCGTTATTGTGTGCTCCGTGTTCTTGGCTATGGCGTTGGCTATCTCCTGGTATTTGCTCGAGAAAATAAGGAACTGCACCGACTCTCTTCGGGCATTCATCACGTAGTCCAGCGTGAAGCACTCGATGCCGATGGTACACAATGCGAACACCACCTTGTGGATTCTTTCGAGATAAGTGCCGAACGAGGGGATGAACATACAACTGCCCACTATCACGAAGTCTACGAAAATGAGTACCTGCCCCAGTGAGAAGTCGTGAAATTTGTTTACCACTGCCGCCACAATATCGGTGCCTCCGGTGCTTCCGTTGCTCAGAAACACCACAGCAAGTCCCGACCCTGTGATGATACAGCCGATGATTAGCGACATCAGTTCCTGCCCTTTTCCGAGTATCTGATAGAACTCTCCGTCGGGTCCCATCATCACCTTCTGCGCCGCCCATAGCATTACCGAGAGTGCAACGATGGCATATATGGTCTTCATCATAAACCGGAAGCCCAGTATCCGCAGCGCGACGACGAGCAACGCGGCGTTGATGACGAAGTAAGAGTATTCTATCGGTATTTTCGTGGCATAGAAAATGATAGCCGACAGACCCGTCACTCCTCCCGTCACAATCTCGTATGGCAGGAGGAATACGGTCCAACCGAATGTATAGAGCATAAGACCTATGGTTATGAACACATAGTCTTGTGCCTCGTTCCATAATTTTTTGTGGTCTATTGTCACTCTCTTTCGGATTTTATTTTATTACGATATTGACGATTTTCTTAGGCACTACGATTACTTTCACAATCTGTTTGCCTTCCAGATACTTCGCGCTGCGTTCGTCGTCGAGCACAGCCTGCTGCACCTCGTCGTTCTTTGCGTCGGCGGGGAACATCTTCTGATAGCGCGCCTTGCCGTTGAACGACACCGTGAGCTGCATCTCGCTTTCCACGAGATACTTCTCTTCGCATACCGGCCAAGCCGCATCGCAAACGCTGCCCTGCTCTCCTAAGGCTGCCCAAAGCTCTTCGGCGATGTGCGGAGCGAACGGCGCAATCAGCACAACGAGCTTCTTCAGCAGTTCACAGTTGTGGCATTTCTGCTGCATCAACTCGTTCACGCAAATCATAAATGCCGATATTGACGTGTTGTATGAGAAGTTCTCGATGTCTTGTGTCACCTTCTTTATCAGCTTGTGGACGCTCTTCAGCGACTCCGGCTTAGCTTCCTCGTTGTTAGGCAGGAACGCATCGGAGCGGTTATCGTAGAACAGTCCCCAGAATTTCTTCAGGAAACGGTGGCATCCGTCAATGCCGTTCGTATCCCACGGCTTGCTCTGTTCCACCGGACCGAGGAACATTTCATACAGGCGGAGTGTGTCGGCACCGTATTTTTCCACAATCATATCGGGGTTGACAACGTTGTACATCGACTTCGACATCTTCTCCACGGCCCAACCGCATACGTACTTTCCGTCTTCGAGAATAAACTCGGCGTTGTTGTATTCCGGCCGCCATGCCTTGAAAGCATCCACGTCCAGCACGTCGCCGCTGACGATATTCACGTCCACATGTATAGGCGTTACGTCGTATTTGTCCTTCAGGCCGAAAGAAACGAATACCGGCCTCTCAGCAGTGCTGTTATTCTGTCCGTCAGAGTTATCACCTTTGGGGGAGTTGGAGGGGGCAGTCCTGTTTATGCGATACACGAAGTTGCTCCTTCCCTGTATCATTCCCTGATTCACCAGCTTTTGGAACGGCTCTTCCTTGCATGAGAATCCGTAGTCGAAGAGGAACTTGTTCCAGAAGCGTGAGTATATCAAGTGGCCCGTTGCGTGTTCCGTTCCACCCACATACAGGTCAACGTTCTGCCAATATTCGTCCACTTTCTTATCCGTCAATGCCTCATGATTGCGCGGATCCATATAGCGGAGATAATACGCCGATGATCCTGCGAAGCCCGGCATCGTGTTCAATTCGAGCGGGAACACGGTCTTGTTGTCAATCTTCGCGTTCTCCGTCACGCAGTTGTTCACGGTGTCCCAAGCCCAACGTGTGGCGTTTCCGAGTGGCGGCTCGCCCGTCTCGGTAGGCAGGAACTTATCCACCTCGGGCAGTTCCAACGGCAGACAGCTCTCAGGAATCATATAAGGCATACCGTCTTTGTAATATACCGGGAACGGCTCGCCCCAATAACGCTGGCGTGAGAAGATGGCATCGCGCAGGCGGAAGTTCACCTTCACGCGACCAAGACCGTGCGAAGTAACATATTCTTTGGTCTTGGCGATGGCCTCTTTCACGGTAAGGCCGTTAAGGGAAAAGCCCCCCACGTTCCCCCCAAGGGGGGATGACCCATCTGCAGAGTTCTCGGTTATATTATGTTCCATCCCGTTAGGACTCTCCCCCTTGGGGGAGTTGGAGGGGGCCGGACTGTTCATCACAATTCCCTCTTTCGCATCGAAACTCTCCTCGCTCACGTCAGCGCCTTCTATGAGCGGGATGATAGGCAGGTTAAAATGCTTTGCGAAAGCATAGTCGCGCGAGTCGTGCGCAGGCACCGCCATGATGGCACCCGTACCGTAGCCGGCGAGCACATACTCTGAAATCCAAATCGGAATGTTCTTGCCCGTAAACGGATTGATGGCATACGAACCCGAGAACACTCCCGTAACACGACGGTCACTGATGCGTTCACGCTCCGTGCGCTTCTTCACGTATGCCAGATACTCGTCCACTTCGGCACGCTGTTCTGCTGTCGTCAGCTTGTCTACAAGTTCGCTCTCCGGTGCCAGCACCATGAAGGTAACACCGAAAATGGTGTCGGCGCGGGTGGTGAAGATGGTAAACTCTTTGAGTGAAGAGTGAAGAGTGAAGAGTGAAGAATCCATTTGCTTGGTATTTGATTCTTCGTCCTCCGTTTTTTCCTCTTCATCCTTCCTTGCTATTTGATTCTTCGTTCTTCGTTCTTCGTTTTTCACTTTAAACACCATTTCCGTTCCCTCGCTGCGACCAATCCAGTTGCGCTGTGTCTCTTTCAGCGAGTCGGTCCAGTCGATGGTGTCCAGTCCGTCGAGCAGTCTCTGTGCGTATGCCGACACACGCAGGCACCACTGGCGCATCTTCTTCTGCACTACCGGGTAGCCGCCGCGCTCCGATACGCCGTCCACGACCTCATCGTTAGCCAGCACCGTACCCAGTTGCGGACACCAGTTCACCATCGTTTCGCCCAGATAAGCAATACGGTAGTTCATCAACGTCTCCTGTTGCTTCTTCTCGTCCCATGAGTTCCATTCCTCGGCAGTGAACGACAGCTCCTCGCTCTGAGCCACACCATACTGCTCCAGCCCCTCCGTTCCGTTCTTCTCGAAATAGGCGATAAGCTCGGAGATGGGGCGGGAGCCCCCCTCGTTCCCACCAAGGGGGGATGAAGCATCCGCCGTGTTCTTGGCTGAATCATTTATATTATTTTCCATCCCGTTAGGACTCTCCCCCTCGGGGGAGCCGGAGGGGGCTTTATAGAAGCTGTTGAACATCTTCATAAACGCCCACTGTGTCCACTGATAGTATTCCGGATCACACGTGCGTATCTCTCTCGACCAGTCGAAAGAGAAGCCAATCTTGTCCAACTGCTCGCGGTATCTCTTTATGTTTGCGTCCGTAGTAACGGCCGGATGCTGTCCCGTCTGAATGGCATACTGCTCCGCCGGCAGTCCGTATGCGTCATATCCCATCGGGTTCAGCACATTATAGCCCTGCAATCTTTTGTATCTTGCGTATATATCACTGGCAATATAGCCGAGCGGATGACCCACGTGCAGTCCTGCTCCCGACGGATACGGGAACATATTAAGCACGTAGAACTTCTTCTTGTCGGCATTTTCAGAAACCTTATATGTCTGCATTTCGACCCATCGTTTCTGCCATCTCTTCTCGATTTCTCTGAAATTGTATTCCATTTCTGTATATCTTGTTTTTGTTTTTATCTAAGTAGACAGGAGAC
>ENA-OPDG01000441-OPDG01000441.1-human-gut-metagenome-genome-assembly--contig:-NODE-441-length-37484-cov-3.359400_pt1 | contig 37484 bp, 48 predicted proteins | sample MGYA00241259_ERZ501498 | MGnify/ENA primary metagenome ERZ501498 (study PRJEB25962, sample SAMEA2042582) | human gut metagenome | biome: human gut; feature: human-associated habitat; material: faeces... | reverse complement strand
ATGGGATTTCTTCATCAAATGGTAAATTATTATTTGATCCAAAAGCTTCTTCATCTGAAGTATTTTTATTAGAAACATCCCAGCTTTCTAAAAAGTTACGATTATAAAAATGGCTTGCAGCTCCGCAATATGGACAAAATCTAGCATTACCAGGAAGTAGTTTTCTACAACCTTCTTCTAAGCGATTGCCATCATCATCAATAAAGCCTTCACAAAAATTTATGAGATTTTCTCCACAAATCTTGCAAAATTTTCCTTCCGGTATAATTTCCTCATTGTTACATTTTGGACAGATGAGCGCTTTACTATTTTCATCAACGGTAATACCTGGATATTTCATAATATTTTCAGTACCTTCTTTCCAAATTAAATGATTGGCCCCACAAATTGGGCAGTATTTTGCTTCTTTACTCACAAAATATGTTTTACATTCAGGACAATAATTAATGTAAATATGATTGTAAAAGCTTTTAAATAAACGGTATTCATATGTAAAATATCGTTCTTTAACCTTTTCTATACCTAAAACACTTTTGCTACGATATTTTGCAGCATCATTTGATAAAGCACAATGCTTTACTATATCGTTCTTGGAAGTCCAGCCCGCAGCAATTAATAATATCGCCGGTGATAATAATTCAGCGGCAAAGGCATCCGCTTCATCATCAAGTACTTTATAAGATTCATCTGTTAATCCGTTACGAATTAATTTTGTTTCTTCAAATTCTTCATTATGGCGCAATATTACGTGCCCTAATTCGTGCGCTAACGTCCATCTAATACGTGTAGCTGGCCGTTGTAAATCATTATAAATTATAGTGTAAGGCTTTCTTTTACCAGCTTTGTAAAGAGTCGCTCCATCCTTACCAAAATTTTCACAGAAATACTCAAATGGCACCTTTTGTTTTATAGCTTGTTTTGAATATTTTTTTAGCGTACAAATTCCGGTGTTTTTGATAATTGAAACAACATCTAGGGGGAGGGTTGCTACTTTATGTGCTAATAAAAGGCCACGTGCATACTCCTGCGCTCGGTTAATGCGCGGCTTGGACGGGATAGCCTTCGGCATTAGTCATCATCCTCGTCATCGGATAAAAGTGCCTCGATAACTTTTCTTAACTTTTTAATCTTTTTAGGATCATTGTTAAGGGATTTACGAGCTATCCAACGTATTTCAGGTTCATCAAGTACGGGGATTTTATTATCTTCTTTTTGTGCATCTTTATCTTTTGCTTCTTTAAAATTTTCATAAATATCTACATCCCCATTAAATATTTCAGGGATGTAGTCATCGTACATATCGTTTTTATTATAAAACTCAAATATAGTAATGCCATAAGTTTTACATATAATTTCTAATAGAAATTTATTTATTGGCTCTAATCCCTCTTCATATGACTTAAGGTCTGGAAGAGGGATTTTTGTTTCTTTTGAAAGCATTTCTAATGTATAGCCATTTGCTTCTCTTTCCATTTTAAGAGCACTAGGTAATCGACCATCACATATTTGGTCATTATCTAAAAGGTAATCAATAGGGCATTGATATTTTTGCGAAATTTCTTTTAATAAATCGAAGCTAATTGTACGGTTACCATTTTCATAATTACTTAACGTATTTTGGGATATGTTAAATTGCTTTGCAAAACTTGCTTGACTTAGCCCTAACATTTGGCGTAATTGTTTTAACTTCATAAGAAGCCCTCCTTATTCTATATAAATTTTATCACAAAAAGTGATTAGTGGCAATAAATTTTATCACAAGTTGTTATTGACAAATATACCATAATGAGATAATATAACGATATGAGATAACAAAGGTGGTGAGCAAATGAGAAAATATCTCGTGGAACTGAGAAATGCGCATAAACTTTCGCAAAAAGAAGTAGCTCAAAAAATGCTTATTTCTCAAAATTATTTAAGCCTTATTGAACTTGGCGATCGCCAAGAAGACTTAAAACTTAGTACCCTTAAGGGTTTTGCTAAAGTCTATGGTGTGGATATCAGTTCTCTAATCGAACAAGAATCAGCTTATCAAAAAAATCTAAAAGGAGGAAACCCAAAATGAATGAGCTGTTAAAAATCGAAATCAACGAAAACCAGGAGCAAACCGTCAGCGGCAGACTCCTGCATATGTACCTCGGCATCGAAACACCGTATATGAAATGGTTTGAAAGAATGTTGTCGTTTGGCTTTACCGAAGAGAAGGACTTTTGGACAAAAATGTCCGAAAGTACCGGAGGCCGTCCCAGCACCGACCACATCATGAAACTGGATATGGCGAAGGAACTGTGCATGCTGGCTCGTAACGAAAAAGGCAAGCAGGCGCGCCAATACTTCATTGAAGTAGAACGCGACTGGAACAGGCCTGAAAAGGTAATGGCAAGGGCGCTTAAACTTGCCGAAATCGAACTTAAAAAAGCTCACGCTTTTGTCGCAGAACAGACTAAACTGCTTGAAGCCTTCAAGCCGAAAGCTATTTTTGCCGATGCGGTGGCCGCTTCCAACAATACAATCCTTATTGGTGAGCTTGCCAAACTGTTGAGACAGAATGGGCATAAAACCGGGCAAAACAGATTGTTTGCTTGGATGCGAGACAACGGCTACCTGATAAAACGAAAATGCAACGATTATAATATGCCAACTCAGCATTCTATGGAACAGGGGCTGTTTGAAATTAAGGAAAGCACGGTTGTTTTGCCGGATGGCAGCGTTAAAACAAATAAAACTACCAAAGTTACCGGCAAGGGGCAGATTTATTTCATTAACCTGTTTAAGAAAAAACAGGAGGCTTCTGAACAAGGGGCGTGATTAAAATGGCATTTGCAGAGAAGCTTAAACAGCTTATGCAGGGTGCCGGACTTACACAGGCGCAGCTATCAGCGCTTACCGGCATCGGCAGACCGTCCATTTCGCAGTACCTTTCCGGTAAAAATGAACCCGCGCGCGCAAGACGTATGCAGATAGCCAAAGCCCTCGGCGTGCAGGAAGATTATTTTGAACAGTTCCTGCCGACGGCAGAAATTAAGGATAATCCTGCGGTAAACCTGCCTGTGACCTTGGCGGCAAAGCTGATGGGTAAGAGCCCTGCATGGATTTGCCAGGGGCTTAAAGACGGTGTATTTCCTTGGGGGTACGCGGTTAAGATGGGCCGATGGAGTTACTTTATAAGCGTGATTAAATTTGAAGAATTTACCGGCATTAAGGTTCCGGTAAAGGAAGGGAGGGACGTAGCGTGTACAGACTGATGATACTTGCCGATGATGGCAAGCAACGCAAGATGCTGACCATCGGGGGGGAACGCAAGTCTATCGAAAAAGATATGCTTGATTTTATAGGTAATGACAGGGCCTTTGAGTGGCTGCATTCAAAAAACGAAAGGCTTGCTCTGGCGCTTTTTAAAGGCATTATGGCTAAGCATGAAGCAGAACGGGAGGTAAAACAATGAAAGAAAATTTTGTAGCAGTAGAATTTAACGTTAGCAGGAACGGCGCTTTCGCAAATACCGGGAAGCCGTACTATTTTAAAGCTTATGATGCAGTAAACATCGATGATGTTGTTGTGGTCGATACCAAGTACGGATATCAGCTTGGAACGGTCGTTGAAGTAAATCCGGATATGCCTATGGATAACGCGAAAAAGATTACTAAATCAGTTGTCTGCAAGGTTGATTTTACCGAACACTACGCTCGAATGGAAAAAGCAGAACGCGCAAGGCTTCTTAAAATGCAGATGGATGCGCGTATTGAAAGGCTGAAAGAAAACGCTGTTTACGAAATGATGGCTGAAAAAGACCCGGCGTTAAAAGGGATGCTGGACGAATTTAAAGCTTTACAAGAGGAGTAACACCATGAAAAAAGCTTATGTAATCGCAGGCATTGCAGTTATTCTTACGGCAATTATGATAGCCTTTCCGCCGCAGGCAGAACCTGCAACAGAAAAAATTGTTGTTCCGGAACGCGTTTACTGCGGCGATACGCTTAACGCAGTATGCAGCAGGGCTGCAATCGAACACGGCGATGTGCGGGATGACCTGCGCGCAATTGTTTATGATACACGCCTGCATAACAACCTTCCCGACGATGATTTAATTCAGCCGGGGGATATCATTCTGGTAGAACTGGAAGTGCCTGCCGATGCGATGGGAAGACGCTAAGCATAAAACCTGCGCCAAATGCGGCAAGGTATATGCGGTCAGCAGGTTTTGCAGCTACGAACACTATGTCTGCCCGCGTTGCGCTAAAAAACATCTGCAAAAGGCAGGGAAGGGAGGTAAAAAGAAATGGACGATATTACGGTAACTATAAGCCACATTCCCAAAAATATTGGCAAGCCTGAAAACTACGTAGGTATTGACCTTGATGCACCGGATTACCAAATTACCATTTTTGACCGCGAATTAACAGAAGAAGCAGTCATTAAAGGCATCAGGATGATTCTGCAAATAGAAAAAAGCCGCCAGCATGGCACTGCTGACAGCTTTGAAGAAAAAGGCTGAATGATTGATTACCAAAATCATTCACTTAATTATACCACAAAACGGAGGTTAGTATAAATGGACTTTAATGTAAATGTAAAAATAACGCTGGAAGAAACTACGGCATTGATAAATACTTTATCCGCTTTCACCGAGGTTTTACAGGATTTACGTAAGGCTTCATGTTCCGCAGTGAAAGTTGATGTAAATCCGGACGAAATTGATTCCGCTCCCGTACCTGCTGCGGTACAACAGCTTCCGGTAACCCCACCGCCAGCGGCGCCTGTTTCTAAGCCAGCACCAGCGGCTGTACCGACAGCAGCGCCCAAGCAGTACACGCTTGCCGAAATTCAAGCTGCCTGCGGTCCTCTGATGGACGCCGGTAAAATGAATGAGCTTGCGGCAGTAATGCAGGGGATGGGCGTAAATTCGCTTATGGAACTGCCGCCTGAAAAGTACGGCGAACTTGCAGTTAAACTGCGTGCGTTGGGGGCAAGGTTATGACGGCGGCGCACGCAAAGCTTTCGGCATCAGGTGCGCATCGGTGGATGGCCTGCCCGCCATCCGCCAAACTGGAAGAAAATTTTCCGGACAGCGGCAGCATATATGCGGCAGAAGGCACACTGGCACACAGCGTTGCCGAATTAAAAGTACGCAAATATGCGGTTGAACCGATGAGTACGCGAACCTTTAACAGCCGTATGAAAAAGCTGAAAGAAAACGAACTGTGGCAGCCGGAAATGGATGGGCATACGGACGCTTACCTGGATTACATTAAAAGCATTATGCTTTCATACGCAACCCAGCCGTTTGTAACGGTAGAAAAGCGCGTGGATTTTTCAGACGTAGTTCCCGGTGGTTTTGGCACGGCGGACTGCTTAATACTTGCCGGCGATATTCTGCACGTAATTGACTTCAAATACGGCAAAGGCGTGTCGGTAGATGCGCAGGATAATCCGCAGATGATGTTATACGCCTACGGCGCGGCAAGAGCCTACGCCATGCTGTACAACTTCGACCATATCAAGATGACGATTTTCCAGCCTAGGCTTAACAATATCAGTGAAGCGGAAATATCGGCAGAAGAACTACTGCGCTGGGCACGTGAAGAAGTTCACCCGCTGGCGGTGATGGCGGATAAGGGTGAAGGCGAATTTAACCCGGGACCGCACTGCAAATTCTGCCGGGCAAAAGCCGAATGCAAAGCACGCGCCGAAGCCTGCATGGCGCTTACGCCGGTTGCCGAAGACTGGAAAGAAAAATCCAAAGGCACGGTAAAGGCTGCCGGGTTGTACAGCACCGAGGAGCTGGCCATTTATTTGAAAGCCGGATCTATTCTGAAAGAATGGTACGCCGATATAACGGAACATGCTTTAAGCCTCTGCCTGAACGGCGTGGAAGTACCAGGCTATAAAGCCGTTAACGGGCGCAGCAGCCGTGAATTTACAGACCTTGACGCAGCCTTTGAAAAGCTGAAAGCAAGCGGCATTGATGAAGCGGTGCTTTATGAACGCCGGCCGTTAACGCTGGCGCAAACGGAAAAAGCTGTTGGCGCCAAAACTTTTAAAGAACTGGTTGGCGACTATGTTGTCAGCAAACCGGGCAAACCCACGCTGGTGCCTGCCAGCGATAAACGCCAGGCAATAACAAATGCGGTAAAAGCCGCAGACGTATTTACTAAAATTTAATTTTTGGAGGAATAAAAAATGAACACAACTTCTGTAACTCTGACAAATGTAAGACTTTCCTATGTACACCTTATGAAACCACATGCTATGGATGCACAACAGGCACCTAAATTCAGCTGCACAATTCTTTTGCCCAAAACAGACGTGCAGGGTAAAGCCCGCATCGATGCTGCTATTGAAGCAGCTAAGCAAGCTGGGTTGATGAAAAAATTTGGCGGGCAAATGCCGCCGCAGCTTCCTACCCCTGTCTATGACGGTGATGGCTGCAAAGCTTCTGGAGATAAATTCGGGCCAGAATGTGCAGGCTGCTGGGTGTTTAGCGCTTCCAGTGCGGCAGACCGTCCGGTGGAAATTGTTGACCGGAACATGAATAAAATTCTTGATCCGACCGAAGTGTACAGCGGCATGTACGCAAATATCAACGTAAATTTCTTTGCATATGCTGCGCCCGGCCGCAAAGGAATCGGCTGTGGGTTGGGTCCGGTGCAGAAAGTAGCTGACGGCGAACCGCTTGGCGGCAGTGCTCCATCGGCAAGCGACTGCTTCACCGCGCTTGGGGCTGCTCCGCAGGCTGCGCCTAAAATTAACCCGCTGACTGGTCAGCCGATGTAATTAAATAAAACTTAATAACGGGGGCCGCTACAAGGCCCCTGTTTTTAACAAGGGAACCTATTATGAAGCACTTAAACATTGATATAGAAACTTATAGTAACAAAGATATCAGCAAAGCCGGGCTTTACCGTTATTGCGATACGCCTGATTTTGAAGTACTGCTGTTTGCCTACGCCGAGGACTTTGGGAACGTTAAAATCATCGACCTTGCGCAGGGCGAACAGATACCGCCGGAAATACTGGCAGCACTTAAAGATAAGGACGTTATCAAACACGCCTATAACGCAGCTTTTGAAATTACCTGCCTGAACAGGGCGGGGTATGAAACGCCGCCGGAACAGTGGCGCTGCACAATGCTGCACGGCATGTACCTGGGCTATCCGGCCGGGCTTGCAAAACTCGGCGAAGCGCTGGGACTGCCGGAAGACAAAAAGAAAATGGGTGTCGGCAAAGCCTTAATCCGATATTTCTGTGTGCCGTGTACGCCAACAAAATCAAACGGCAACAGAACACGAAACCTACCAAAGCATGATTCGGATAAATGGAATTTATTTAAAGAATACTGCCGTCAGGACGTTGTGACGGAAATAGCAGACTACCAACGTTTGCGGGCGTTTCCTGTTCCGGATGACGTACAAGCCGACTGGGTGCTTGATTATGAAATCAACAGCCGCGGCATCGCCGTTGATACGGAACTGGTTAATGGGGCGCTGGCAATCGATGATGAGCACCGTAATGCCTTAACAGCCCGTGCCATTGAAATAACCGGTTTAACCAATCCTAACAGCCGTACCCAGCTTTTGGCGTGGCTGAACGAAAATACCACGCTGGAATTAGAAGATTTAACCAAAGCCACGGTTGCCGCAAACATTGGCGTTGACGATAAAACGGCGGCGGAAATACTTAACCTGCGCCGTGAGCTTTCCAAAAGCAGTGTATCCAAATACAAAGCTATGGCAACAGCAGTGTGCAGTGACGGGCGTGTCCGCGGGCTCTTGCAGTATTACGGCGCATCCCGGACTGGGCGCTGGGCTGGAAGGCTTGTGCAGGTACAGAACCTGCCGCGCAACTACATCGAAAATCTCGATACAGCTCGCGACCTCGTCAAAAAACATAACCGCCAGGGCTTAATGCTGTTGTACGGTAATGATGTTGCCGATACATTATCGCAGCTTATACGCACGGCGTTTATAGCGCCGGAAGGCAATATACTTGCCGTAGATGATTTCAGCGCAATCGAAGCACGCGTATTATCCTGGCTTGCCGGCGAACAATGGCGCATGGACGTTTTTGCCGGGCATGGCAAAATTTACGAAGCAGCAGCCAGCATGATGTTTGGCGTACCAATTGATAAAATCAGCAAAGGCAACCCGGAATATGCCCTGCGCCAAAAAGGTAAAATCGCTGAACTGGCACTTGGTTATCAGGGTGGACCAGGAGCGCTGATCAGCATGGGTGCAATTAACATGGGGCTTACAGAAGACGAACTACCGGATATTGTAAGCCGCTGGCGTAAGGCCAATAAACGCATTTGTGATTTTTGGTATAGCGTAGAGCAGGCAGCGGTCAGCGTCATGAAAACTGCACAGCCTGCCGGTGTTGGTCATGGTATTATCTTTGCCCGCGAAATAGATGTTATAAACGGACTGGACTTTTTAACAGTGCAGTTGCCAAGCGGCAGAAAACTTTACTACCCTTCACCGTACATGGCGGAAAATAAATTTGGCAAAACTGCAATTCATTACCGCACGCAGACAGTGAATAAATGGAACAGCACATCAACTTACGGCGGCAAGCTGGTGGAAAATATTACGCAGGCTATTGCCCGCGACTGCCTTGCGCTTGCAATACGCCGTTTGGCGGATGCCGGATATAAGCCTTTAATGCACATCCACGATGAAGTTGTATGCGAAGTACCTGCGGACAAGATGCATCCTGATGAAGAAAAGTACATGACTGATGTCATGTGTCAGCCTATCAGCTGGGCGCCTGGGCTGATACTAAATGCTGCTGGTTTTACCAGCAAGTACTATATGAAGGATTAAAGGGGGACTATATATGAAAACTTCACTTTATATTATTGACCAAAAACACAAACAGATATTTTATAACTGGCAATCAGTTTTTGTTTCAGAAAACAGCCTTAACATTGAACTTGGTAATGGTAGCTCCTATATTCTGGGAGTTTACAAGTCTGAAAAGGAAGCATATGGCGCGCTTAACATACTGATTGATGCTATTGAAGGTGGCAAGATGTTTTTTGCAGCACCGCTTTATGGTTATGGCGAAAACAATCAGAACAAATAATGAATACCAGCAAAATATTGTAAAAATGCTGAACGGTCTGGCGGGAAGGTATTCCCGCTGGGTCATTTGGCAGGATTTTATAACAATGGCGGCGACTGCAATCTGCAATTCGGTACCGCATCCGCAGCGCGATGCAAGGGAAAAGCTTTATATGCAGTGTGCGGAAAAGTACACTGCGGCAGAACTTGAAACCTTTGCAAAAATGCTTGCCGAAATAACTTTAGGGCTTGAAGCAAATCCGCGGCAGGATTTTTTAGGGGAACTGTTTATGGCGCTTGACCTCGGCAACGAATGGCGCGGGCAGTTTTTCACGCCGTATAACGTATGCTGTTTAATGGCGGCAATGACGCTGACGGAAAACGCTTTAGATAAAGTTAAGCGGCGAGGATGGGCTGATGTTAACGACCCGGCATGCGGTGCGGGGGCTTTGTTGATAGCTTTTGCCAATGCCTGCCTGGATAAAGGCGTTAACTACCAACAGCGGGTGCTGTTTGTGGCGCAGGACGTTGACCAGCTGGCGGGCATGATGTGCTACATACAGCTTAGCCTTTTAGGCTGTGCCGGTTACGTTGCGGTGCAAAATACTTTAACTAATCCGGTTACAAGTTATGACGCACGCGGCCTGCTGCCAAAAGATGACGGTAATATTTGGTATACGCCAATGTACAGCAGCTATGTTTGGGCGAGTCGCAGACGCGCTGCTGAATTAAGTTTCTTAATGGGAGGTGCTACTGATGCCGGATGAACAACGTGTGGATCGCCGTGATACCTATATTCGGCAGGTTTTAAATGATATGGGTCCGTATTTAGCCGCTGAACAGTTGCAGCTTCTGCGAGATGCTTTATATACCCGTATTGAGGGGCTGGAAGTAACAGCTTCTTGCAAAGCACTTACAGTAAATTTTGATACTAATGTTGATATTTTAAAGCAATTTGTAGTAGCTAAAAAAATACAAGGCTTAAGTGAAAAAAGTATTAAATACTATTTTTCAATCGTTAGGGAACTTCTTTTATACGTAAATAAAAGAGTTCAGGATATCGTAAGTGCAGATATACAACTGTATATAGCGCATGTTATGCAGCGTAGTTCCAAGATAAATGCTGATAATAACAGACGAATATTAAATACTTTTTTTAATTGGTGCCTTGAAGCTGACATAATAGTAAAATCGCCAATGGCAAAAATAAAAAAGATAAAATTTCCTAAACATATAAGGCAACCGTTTACACCGGAAGAAGTAGAAAAGATGCGCCAGATTTGCGGAGATAATATTCGCAACAGAGCAATTTTTGAATTTTTGTTATCAACGGCGTGTCGAGTTTCGGAAATGGTTGCGCTTAATCGTAAAGACGTAGACCTGTTAACAGGTGAAGCAGTCGTTATGGGTAAAGGTGCAAAAGAACGGACGGTTTATTTAAACGCACCTGCAAAATTGTATTTAAAGCAATATCTTTCTAGTAGGGCGGACGATAATCTTGCGCTATTTGTTACTGAGGATAAACCATATGACCGACTTAATATTGGCGGAATAGAAATTTTAATAAGACGAATAGGGCAAGTTGTTGGCACTCGTGCCTTTCCGCATAAATTAAGGCATACAGCAGCAACAAATGCTTTGCGGCGCGGTATGCCAATTGAGCAGGTACAAAAAATGCTTGGGCATGAAAAAATCGATACTACTCTGATTTATGCAAAAATCGTGTGCGATGATGTTAAATACGCACACAACAAGTATTGTTAACGAAAGAAGGGCTTAAAATGGCTAAAAACTTAGCAGACCTTAATGAAATATTATTCGACCAACTGGAACGGCTTTCTAACCCAGACTTAAATGGCGATGCGTTAACGGCTGAAATAAGCCGCACCGAAGCAATTACGAAGGTTGCGGGGCAGTTTATATCCAGTGCCAACACTACGCTGAACGCTATAAAACTGCAAAACGAGGCTATGGATGCCACGCTTAAACTTCCGGAAGTGCTCGGTGGCTGATATGGCACGGAAATATACCCCGGAACAAATTGCATATCTGCGCGAAATTGCACCGGGCCGGTATCTGTATCAAATAGTTCAAATGATGAATGAAAGATTTAGTACAGCGTTATCAGCATCACAAATTAAATGTTTGATGGTACGCAACGGCATTAAAAATGGTATGCAGTTACGCTGCCCGCCGGAAAAATTAAAAAGGCTCACAACGCCTGAACAGGATGCGTGGATAAAAGCACATGCCGCGGGAAAAACAAGCGCTGAACTGATTGCAATGATAAAAGAAAAATTTGGCATTGTTTTTACGGTAGAGCAGATGAAAGGCTATAAAACTCGCAAGCGTATCAATACCGGACTGACTGGAAGGTTTGAAAAAGGGCATATACCCTTTAATAAAGGCAGGAAAATGCCTGCGGAAATTTATGCAAAAGCTGCGCCTACAATGTTTAAAAAAGGCCAGCTTCCAGTCATGACGCGCCCTGTTGGCGCTGAATGCTGGCGCGATGATGGTTATTTATGGGTTAAAGTTGCACAGCCTAACAAATGGCGTCTTAAGCACAGGGTTATTTGGGAAACTACCAACGGGCCAATACCTGACGGGCATAAAATCATATTTGCTGATGGCAACCGCAGTAATTTTGATATAAATAACCTTATTTGTGTAAGTGCTGCCGAACTTGCCCGATTAAACCAGCACGGGCTTATTTTTAATAATCCGGAAGCAACCAAAGCCGGAGTGTTGGTTGCACGGCTTTTAACTAAAGCCGGCAAAATAAAAAGAGGTGAATAGCCTTGATAAATGACAGAATGTTGGTAATCTCTGTCGGCAACAGCCGCAAGTCAACAAACTGGGTCCGCACGGAAATTATGTGGTCAGAGTTTGTTAATAGGTTGCGCACGCCGCAGAGAACACCGGAAACGATAGAAGAATACCTGAATATGACCAAAGCCCAACAAGGGCAGCTGAAAGACATTGGCGGCTTTGTTGGCGGCGCACTTAACGGTACACAGCGCAAAGCAAAAAACGTAACCGGGCGCGACCTTGTAACACTGGACCTGGACAACATCGCCAGCGGCGAAACGGATAATGTGCTGCGCACAATCGACAGCCTCGGCGCTGGGTATGCCGTGTACTCTACACGCAGCCACGCCGATTTCCGTCCGCGTCTGCGCGTTATTATGCCGCTGGACAGGACGGTAACGGCTGACGAATATGAACCTATTGCCAGGAAGCTGGCAAGCTATATCGGGCTTCAAATGTGTGACCCGACTACGTTTGAAGCCAGCCGCCTGATGTACTGGCCGGCGTGCAGCCGTGACAGTAATTACGTGTTTGCGGCCGGGGACAAACCTTTTGTATCGGCTGACGGCATTTTAAACCAATACACGGACTGGCACGATGTAACCGTGTGGCCGCAGATACCTGGCGAAGTTACAAAAGCCAAAGCGCTGCTGGCAAAACAGGCAGACCCGACAAGCAAAGAGGGCATTGTCGGCGCGTTTTGCCGTGAGTTCAACATCTACCAGGCAATTGAAACTTATATCCCACACGCCTACGAAACAACGGAGCATGATGACCGTTTAACCTATACCGGTGGCAGCACTGTTGCCGGCGCGGTTATCTATGACGGTGGCAATTTCCTTTACAGCCACCATGCTACTGACCCGTGCAGCGGGCTTTTGGTAAATGCTTTTGACCTGGTGCGCCTGCACCTTTATGGTGACCAGGACGAAGGTGCTAAACCCGGCACGCCGCCGAACAAACTGCCCAGTTACCAGGAAATGAAAAAGCTCGCTATGGGCAATGCAGCCGTAACCCGTGACCTTAACGAACATTTTGCAGCAAAGGCATCCGACTTTTTTACAAGCTTAGATAAAAATGCTGCGCCGCAGCCGGATAAAGCTGGTGTGGACTGGATGGCATCGGCAAAGCTTGATTATGACCAGAACACCGGCAGGCCAAAAAAGACACGCGACAACATTATGCGCATACTGCAGCATGACCCCCTTTTAGCCGGCAAAATTGCCGTTGATGATTTTGCCGTGCGCGGGCTGGCGCTCGGTTCGTTGCCGTGGAACCCGGAAGACGGCAGGCGGCTTTGGACTGATACGGATGATGCCGGTGTTGCGTGGTACCTGGAAAATAAGTTCGACATTACCGGCAAAGATAAAATTGACGGCGCGCTGCTCTTGGTATCCGAAAGCAACAAAATCAACGAGGTAAAAGACTACCTGACAGCGCTGGAATGGGATAAGACGCCGCGCCTGGATACGGTATTATCCGATTACCCTGACGCTGATGATACGCCTTACACGCACACAGTTGCCCGTAGAGGGCTTAACGGCGGCGGTGGCAGGGGTAGTGCAGCCCGGCTGTAAATATGACTACGTGCCTGTATTTGTAGGCCCGCAGGGCATAGGCAAAAGCACCTTCCTTGCTACTTTGGGCAAGGACTGGTTCAGCGATAGCCTGCAAAGCTTTGAGGGCAAAGAAGCTGCTGAAATGATACAGGGCGTATGGATAAACGAGCTGGGCGAAATGACGGGCTATACCCGCAGCGAAACCAACACCATCAAGCAGTTTTTATCTAAACGCGAGGACATTTACCGCCAGGCATACGGCAGGCGCACGGGGCGTTATCCGCGTAAGTGCGTGTTTTTCGGAACCTGCAACCAGTTTGAATTCTTAAAAGACTTAACCGGCAACCGCCGTTTCTGGCCGGTAGATGTCGGCAAGCATAAGCCGAAAAAGAATATCTGGAATGACCTTCCGGCAGAAGTTGACCAAATCTGGGCCGAAGCGGTGATGCGCTGGCGGATCGGCGAGCCTCTGTATTTTGAAAAACCGGAAATGGAAGAACTGGCACGCGCAGAACAGGAGAAGCACCGCGAAGCAAACATTAAAGAAGGCGTCATCAAAAGCTTTTTGGAACAGCCTGTTCCGAAAAACTACAACAGCATGGACCTTGGCGCCAGGCGTATGTTTTGGAACGGAAATGCGCATAACGTGGAAACCGTTCCACGAAAAAAGACCTGCGCGCTGGAAATATGGTGCGAAGCTTTTGGCGGCAATATGCAGCTGATGAAGCGTGCTGACACTTTGGAGATTAACCAGATATTGGAAAATCTACCAGGGTGGAGGCGTACTACCGGCAACAGACGTTTCGGGTATTGTGGTACGCAAAAAGGTTTTGAACATGAATAATTTTAAGGTCTATAGGTGTGAACTTTCTAACGTAAAACACCCCAAAACGTGAACTTTCTATCTGACGGCCTCAAAAAATAGAAAGTTCACACTTTCACGGGTAAGTTCACACCAATTTTCACGGCTAAACCCGCATAAATACTGGTGTTTTTATATAAACGTGAAAGTGTGAACTTTCTCTACTATAAGTGTAAAAAGTAAGGATATATAACGCCTATAACGCGCCTACACGCTTAGTTTACGCACGTATATGGGAAAAGGGCTTCAAAGTTCACGTTTGATTTTGAGAGGTATTAAAAAATGGCAGAAAAAGACATCGAAAGATTTTTGGTTAACGGTGTGAAAAAACTGGGCGGCGTGGCGTATAAATTTGTGTCGCCGGGTAACGCCGGGGTGCCGGACAGATTGATTGTAATGCCGGGCGGCAGGGTTTATTTCGTTGAGCTGAAAACAGATGCCGGTTATGCAACGGTACTGCAAAAGCGGCAGATGGATAGGCTTCTGCGTCTGGGCTGCGATGTGAACCTGGTTCGCGGGTTGGACGGTATAAAAAATTTACTGGCAAGGATTACTGACGAACAGAAAGAAGGTGATGCCGTATGATGTTCAGACCACATCCGTATCAGCAATACTGCCTACAACAGGTAGTAAATAAGCCTGCTTTAGGATTGTTTTTGGACATGGGTTAGGTTTAGGGAAAACCATTATTACCCTGATGGCAATAAACGAGCTTAAATACGGCAGGTTTTGCGTTTGCAAAGTGCTTGTTATTGCACCGAAAAAGGTAGCCGAAGCAACATGGCAGCGTGAAGCCGCCAAATGGGATAACGTAAAGCATTTGAGAATATCAACCGTACTGGGCAGTGAGCAGAAGCGCATCCGGGCGCTGAACACACCGGCAGATATTTATATCATCAACCGCGAAAACGTGGTGTGGCTGGTTGACTACTACAAAAATGACTGGCCGTTTGACATGGTGGTGGTTGATGAGTTTAGCAGTTTTAAAAGCCACAGCGCCAAAAGGTTTAAAGCACTGGCGGCAATACGAAACCACATCAGCCGTATTGTGGGGCTGACGGGAACGCCGAGCCCCAACGGTTTAAACGATTTATGGGCGCAGGTTTACCTGCTTGACCAGGGCGCAAGGCTGGGTAAATATTATACCGGCTTCCGGAACAGATATTTCGAACCGGGCAAGCGCAGCCGCGATGTGATTTATACCTACGACCCGAAAGCCGGTGCGGAAGATGCGGTAATGCAGAAAATTTCCGATATCTGCATAAGCATGAAAGCTGATGACTACCTGCAGCTGCCGGATATTGTTTATGACGATGTGCCGGTTGTGCTGGATGCCAAAGCCGCAAAGGCATACGAGGAGCTGGAACGCAAAATGATTTTGGAGCTGGACGACCAGGAAGTTATTGACGTTACCAGTGCGGCGGCGTTAAGCAACAAACTGCAGCAGCTTGCCAACGGCGCGGTTTATGACGGAGATAAAGTATGGCATGAAGTGCATAACTGCAAAATCGAAGCCTTTTTAGAACTGATAGAACAGTTAAACGGCAAGCCGGCACTGGTGTTTTATAACTTTAAGCATGACCTTGAACGTATCGAAGCGGCGCTATCAAAATGCAAACTGCGGGTGCGGAAGTTATCCGGGCCGCAGGACGAACTTGACTGGAACGCCGGCAAGATTGATGTGCTGCTTGCGCATCCGGCAAGCGCGGCATATGGGCTTAACTTACAGGACGGCGGCAACCATGTAGTGTGGTTCGGGCTGAACTGGTCCCTGGAATTATACCAGCAGGCAAATAAACGCCTGCACCGCCAGGGACAGAAGGAAAAAGTTATCATACACCATCTTGTCTGCGAAGGTACCCGTGACGATGACCTGATAGCGGCATTAGCGGAAAAGGATAAAGCCCAGGAATTTGTTATGCAAAGCCTTAAGGCAAGGATAGACAGGGTAAGAAAGGCGGGATGAAATTTGAAAGCTAAAAAGTTTTTGAAAATAGTAAAACATATGTGCACCGATGAAAACTGCGAATATGGCAAGTGCCCTATGGCGGGTAAAGAAGAAAATTATACAAGCTGTCTGATGATTGCGTCGGAAAATATACCTGACGGTTGGAAAATAAAGAAAATTTTAAAAGCCGTTAAGAAAGCGAGGAAACACTTATGTTAAATAACAGCGGAAATGATTTTGTAAATTTTGTGGTAAAGGAATTCGGAGAGCTGGCAGAACTGTTTAAACAAAAAAATGAACAGTACGGCGGCAGAGACCCTTTGGCAAACTTCCGTACCGGCGCGTTGATGGAAAAAGGTTTTGATACCTGGCCGGCAATGTTTGACGAGGCAAAAAATTATCAGCGTAAACATGTAGCGCATGTACAGAACTGCAATATCTCAGGACCGAAAGTAGACGAGAGTTTGAAAGATATTGCGGTGTATGCGGTGATTATGCTGTATATGCGTACAAAATATCTGGAACAGATTGCGGAGGTCGAAAAAGAGGTATGACCAATTTGAAAATGATTATTTTGTGTACGGCAGCGGTATGCGCAGTACTGTTTATGTTTGGTATTTTTAAGAGGAAGTGATAGTTTGACTAGGGACGAGTTAAAGGAAAAACTGCGTAGTGCCTATACGCTGCAGCGATTAGTTGATGCTGGAGTTGCTGAATTACAAAATTTAAGGGACAGCGCCGGGAAAATTACGCCTGCTTACAGCCTTGCGCCCGGCGTCTGTGGAACCGGGCAGCGTATTGAAAATGATACTGCCAAAATTGTAGACTTAGAAAATACGCTTATGGCAGATAAAAAACGGTTGGTAGAAGCAGTTGCTGAAATTAAAAAGCTTATAGCACTTGTAGATGAACCACTTTTAAACAGAATACTTGAAAAAAGGTATTTGCAGTATCAGAAGTGGGAGCAGATCGCTGTAGATTTAGGATATGCGTGGGCGCAGATACACAGGCTTCATAGCAAGGCATTAAATTATATCCTCAAAAAGATGATACACAATGATACACAATGAGATAGAATGATACGCACTTGACATGCTATAATGTATAATAGCAGAAGCGATGATAAAGAACATTGCAGAGCCAGGCATTTAATTCTATATCTTAACAACCCGTGAAAGCCGTCAGTTAATAGCTGGCGGCTTTTGTGGTATATGGGTGCCGCTGATGTCCACGAGAGAAAAACATTCGGTAGGTACTTTCTGGAGAAAAAACAAGCCGAGGGTCTTCCGAGCCCCAAAAATGATTTAGATATTAAAAATTTTTAATTGATTTCTTTCTTTTGTGAGAGGACACAAAAAGAGGTGAGGCAGTTTGGCAGGTAAAAATAAGCCGCAAAAACGCGGCAGCACAGCAGATTTGGCGGAATTATTGATGATTACCACAAGGCGTGTAAACCAACTTGTTACAGAGGAAGTCATAAACCGTGAACCGGAAGGAGATTTTGTCCTGCCGGCTGCTATTGCCGCATATTACGAGTACAAAAATTCTGATTCAGATGAGGCCGAGTATTTGGAGGAAAAAGCCTGGCATGAAAGGGCAAAACGCCAGCTGGCAGAGCTTGAACTGCAAAAACGTAAAAATGAAGTCCACGATGCTGCGGATGTTGAACTTGTAATGACAGATATGCTTACCAATCTGCGCAGCCAGCTTTTGGGGCTACCTGCAAAAATGGCGCCGCAGCTTGCCAATAGGGATAAAGACTTTATCGACCAGGCGTTAACTGATGAAATACACGCAAGGCTGACGGAATTAAGCGATTACAGCCAGGGCATGTTTACAGGAGGCAGCAATGGAACAGAAAACAGTTAAGTTGTTTCAGCGCATCGCCAAAATAGCACTGCGGCCGCTGCCGAATTTAACCGTTTCAGACTGGGCAGACAGGTATAGAATGCTTTCCAGTGAAGCATCGTCAGAGCCTGGGCGCTGGCGTACCGACCGTGCGCCGTATCAGCGCGAGATTATGAACGCTTTTACCCAGCCCAGAGTTTGGAAAGTTGTCGTAATGAGTGCAGCGCAGATAGGGAAAAGCGATATTATGAACAATGTCATCGGCAGGTATTCCCACCTTGCGCCGGCGCCGATACTGATGATACAGCCGACCATCGACATGGCGCAGGATTACAGTAAAAGCCGTATCGCGCCGATGATACGCGATACGAAAGTTTTGCGCGAAATTTACCGCGATGTTAAAACACGCGAAAGCGGCAACACAATCTTGTCGAAACTGTTTCCCGGCGGCCGCTTAATAATGGGCGGTGCAAACAGTCCGGCAGGGCTTGCCAGCCGTCCGATTAAAATACTGCTGGCAGACGAGGTGGACCGCTTTCCGGACAGCGCCGGTACAGAAGGCGACCCGGTTGACCTTGCCGCAAAGCGCATGACGACATTTTGGGACCGGCGCATGGGCATATTCAGCACGCCGACCATATCCGGCGAAAGCCGCATTGAAGAAGAATACCACGAAGGCACGCAGGAAGAATGGCAGCACGAGTGCCCGAATTGCCACGAATACCACTTAATTACGCACCGGCAGATGGTGACGGAACACGAAACGGTGGAGGACAAAAAGGGCAGAAAGCACGTTAAAGTGCACAGCGTTAAATGGCGCTGCCCAGACTGCGGCTTTAGTTTTACAGAAGAACAGATGCGGCGTGCGCCGCAGAAATATGTTGCGCAAAATGCTTCGGCACTTACTAAAGGTGTGCGGAGCTTTTTTGTTAACTGCTGGGCATCGCCGTGGCTTAGCTGGGCGGCGGTGATGCAGGAATGGCTGGAAGCCAAAGGCGATCCGGAACGAGAAAAAGTTATTGTCAACACGCGCTTCGGCGAAGCATACGAGCGCAAAGGCGCATTTGACAGCACAGATAAATTTTTACAGCGCCGCGAACCATACGGCGCGGAGCTGCCGGACGGCGTTTTAATTTTAACGGCGGCGGTGGACGTACAGGACAATCGCCTGGAATACGAAATCTGCGGCTGGGGCGAGGATGAGGAGTGCTGGGGCATTAAAAAAGGTATCATCCTCGGCGCACCGGATACGCCGGAAGTATGGGCGGCACTGGATGAGCAGCTCGACCGCGAATACCGGTTTAAAAACGGCACCGGGCTGATTGTACCACGTACGTTTATTGACAGCGGCGGCCATTACAGCAAAGAGGTTTACGCATACAGCCTGCGGCACCTTGCACGCCAACGCTTTGCGGTAAAAGGCGCATCCACGCCAGGTGTGCCCATAATTCATAAATACGCAAAAGTAACAGCGGCAGGCAGCCGTACAATACCGCTTGTGCTAATTGGCACCGACAGCGGCAAACAGTATGTTATGGACAGGCTTGCCATTGATGTGCCGGGCCCGAAATACTTCCATTTTCCGCTGGACCGGCAGGAAAACGAAGCTATCAGCGAAATTTTGTGGAACCGCGGTTATGATGATATATATTTCCGTGGCCTTATCGCTGAACAGCGCGTTGCCCGCAAGAAAAACGGGCGCATTGTATGGCAATGGGAAAATATCGCCAAGGATAAGCGCAACGAGCCGCTTGACCTGCGCGTGTATAACCTGGCCTGTCTTGCCAGCATGAATGTTGACTGGCAGCAGTTAAAAACATTGGTTGGTAGTGCTAAAACAGCTGAAGAAACAGTAAAAACAGCGCAAAAACCGTCAGAAAATAGCGGAAAACGCAGTTTTGGGTGCATAAAACGCGGGTTAAAGGGCGATTTTTAGCGGCAAACGCAACTTAAAACTTGCGATTGGCGCTTAATAGTTGCGGTTGAAAGGGTGATTAAGATTGGTAAATGATGCTTTAAACCTTAGATTAAAGCAGTATTTAGAGGCTGAAAAAGCTATTTTGGTTGCGGGGCAGAGTTACAAAATAGGTAACCGCACGCTTACAAGGGCGAATTTATCCGAAATCCGCGAGGCAATCAGCAGCCTTATTGCCGCAGGTGCAACCGTGGACGGCAGCGGAAACGGCGGTGCACGCCGCGCAATGCAGGTAATTATGCGTGATTAGGAGGCAAAACCATGAAAAAACGTAAAAAAACATACCCGGCACGGGCGCGGCACCCTACCAGACAGGCGTCCGCGCCCTTTGTTATTAACAGCGGTTACAGCGAAGGCGGGGCAAGCAGGACCAGGACGGCTTTGAAAGGATATTACCCCCTAAAATCCAGTACAAAAGCAGATGTTGATGTTAACCTGCCCCTCTTGCGCAGCCGCAGTACGGATTTATTTTATAACTCCGCAGTTGGCGCAGGCGCTATTAACAGCAGCCGCAACAACGTTATCGGCGCAGGCCTTCGCGTATCGCCAAAGATTGATTATAAGCTTTTAGGGCTTTCAGCAGACCAGGCAAAAGAATGGCAGCGCCACGCCGTCCGCGAGTTTAACCTGTGGGCGGAAAGTAACGCCTGCGATTTGTACCGTAAAAACAATTTTTACGACATGCAGGATATTGTTTACTTGTCTTACTTAATAGATGGCGATGCCTGGGCGGCGATTAAATACCGTAAGCCGCTGGCAGGCTGCCCGTACTGTACGCGCATTCAGCTGTTTGAAGCAAGCCGTGTTAGCAATCCGGACGCCGCAACGGCTTTCGGACCGGTATCGCCGTGGGCGGTGGAAACAATTAACCCCAACACCGGCAACCGCATTATCAGCGGCGTGGAAATTGACGCTGACGGCGCAGTGGTAGCCTACTGGATTGCCAACCGTGTGCCGTTTGATTTAACAAACCCTGCCGGAAAACTCGACTGGGTACGTGTAGAAGCATTCGGCCGGCGCAGCGGGCGCAGAAACGTGCTGCAAATAAGCCATGAAGAACGCCCGGAACAATACCGCGGCGTGCCGTACATTGCACCGGCTATCGAAGTGTTGAAGCAGGTAAGCCGCTATACTTCGGCAGAGCTGACGGCGGCGATTGTAAAAAGCTACTTTACCCTGTTTTTTACCAGCGGTACCGGCAGCACGAACAACATCGGCGATGTACTGGCAAGCACTTACGGCCCGCATGAACGTGTAGCGCCGGAGGATTTGGACGGCATCGAAGTCGGTGCTGGCACGCTTAACCTTTTGCCGGAAGGCATTGATGTTAAAGCCATTGACGGAAGCCGCAACCTGTCTACGTTTGAACCGTTTGTAAATAACCTTATCTGCCAGATTGGCGCATCATTGGGCATACCGTCAGAGGTTTTGCTAAGCCGTTTCCAGTCATCCTATTCGGCGGCGCGCGCTGCATTGTTGCAGGCAGCGGCAGTATTTAGAACGAGGCGCACCTGGTTTGCACGTGACTTTTGCCAGCCAATCTACGAAAGCTGGCTTGCGGAAGCGGTTGCTATCGGTCGCATAAAAGCGCCGGGCTTTGGCACGGACCCTGTTATCACCAAAGCGTGGAGTAACGCTGACTGGTTCGGACCGGTAATGGGCCTCTTAGACCCGGTTAAGGAAGTACAGGGTGCTGCACTACGCCGTAAATACGGTTTCTCGACCGGAGAGCGCGAGGCAGCAGAGCTTACCGGCACTGATTACGATAACAATATTGACCAGATTGCCCTTGAGAACAGCACATGGCAAAGCAAAGGGCTTGAAGTGCCGCGGGCAGATAATACCGGCGGTGACAGCGGGGGAGGTGAAACGAATAATGCCGAGTAAATTTTGGCAGGTTAAAAACGAAGTTAACGGAAACAGCGAGATTTTACTGTATGGACCGATTGCAGGCGAAAGCAGCTGGTGGGGCGATGAAGTAACGCCCCGGTCTTTTGCGGAAGATCTGGAGAGCCTGGGCGGTAAGGACGTAACCGTGCGCATCAACAGCGGCGGCGGTGATGTTTTTGCTGCGCATGCCATCCATAACCAGCTTGTAGCATATAAAGGCAGGGTAACAGTAGTTATTGACGGGCTGGCGGCATCGGCGGCGACTATTATTGCCGTTGCCGGTGACAGAATCATTATGCCGAGCAATGCGCTGTTTATGATACATAACCCCGCTATCGGGTTAAGCGATTATTACGGCGCGGATGAGCTGTTAAAAGCTGCCGAGGCGCTGAACACGATTAAGGGCAGCATTGTGGCGGCTTACCGTAAACGCTGTAAGGCAAGCGCCGAGGAATTGGCGGCAATGATGGACGCAGAAACGTGGATGGGCGCAGCAGAGTGCCTGGAAAAAGGCTTTGTTGATGAAATTCAGGGCAGCGTCAGCCCTGTTTTAAACGGCAGCAGCCTTGTAGTTAATAGCGTTAACTTTAACATTAAAAATTTTAAAAATCAGGATGCGCTGAAAGCGTGCATCCAAAATCAGACGGAGGTAAAAAGTATGAACAACAAACTGGAGGCATTTTTAAATGGCCTTGGCTTGAAACTTGTTGACGAAAATCAGCCCACGGCATCGGTGCAGAATGTGGCGCCCCAGCAGCCGGCAGTGGACGCAGAACAGATTGCTAAAAATGCGGTGGAAGCTGAACGCCAGCGCGTAGCAGCACTGGAAGCAATGGACGACGGCGATAATCAGGCGGTAACGGCTATTATTGCTGCAGCTAAGAAAAACGGCAAAACTGCTGACGATGTAAAACCGTACATCGATGCGGTAAAAACTATCCCGCCGGCACAGAATGCTGCACAGCAGCTTGTGGCCAATATGATTGGCGATAATAAAGCAAGCGGTGTGGAGAGCATCGGCACTGGTGCAGTTGATGAAGCTGCCTTGGAAAAAGCGGCAGACGCCAAAGCCATGGACGCCATGGCGCAGGTAATGAATAAAAAATTCGGAGGTGCAAAATAATGGCAAACTTGGTAGAAGAATTGCAGGGCGTACATTATGACGAACTTATCGGCGGTACGGCGATTACGCCGCTTACCCAAAACGGTTTGCTTTCCGGCGTTGCTGCTAAAACCGTAGTGCCTAAAGGCACTTTGCTGGCGGTTGACAGCACCAGCGGCAAATTTGTTGTCGCGGCTAAAGCCGGAAGCAGCGTGCCGGTGGCTTCTGCCGTACTGGCGGCGGAGGTTACGCAGGGCGATGACACCAGCGACATTTCCGTAACCGCGTATGTCCGCGGGCTGTTTAACCGTGAAAAGCTTGTTGCCGCCAGCGGCGATACCGTTGACGCTCACGAAGCAGAACTGCGTGACGTTGGCATTTACCTGACTAGCATTAAAGCGTAAAGGAGGAGCACAATGATTAATCTTGACGATACCAGAACCCTTTTAGGCGTGGTGGAGCGCAGCTTTAAACCTACCACTACCCTTGTCGATACCTTTTTCCCGGAAGTGCGTACCTTTGTTACCGAAACCGTTGAAATGGAATACCGCAAAGGTACACGCAAAATGGCGCCGTTTGTAACTCCTGGCGCTAAAGGCGTAAATATGGCACGCAGCGGCAGCCAGCTGCGCGTATATAAAGCGCCGTTGATGAAACCTAAACGCGTTATTGAAGCATCGGATATTATGCGCCGCGGCTTTGGTGAAACTATTTACAGCCAGCGTACTCCGGCAGAACGTGCCCAGGCGCTGCGTGCTTACGATATGGCGGAACTTATTGACAGCATTGCCCGCCGCGAAGAATGGATGGCAGCGCAGGTGTTGCTTAATGGCAGCTGCCAGGTAGCCGGTTATGCAGATGACGGCAAGAGCACTATTATTGATACCATTACTTTTGACGGCTTCGATAATAAAATTACCATCAGCGGCAGCGGTTTAACCTGGGATAATACCACTACCGCAAAACCCTATGACGATATCGGCGATGCTTCTCAGACTATCCGCCGCAACGCAGGCCTGGTTCCGACTGTTGCTATTTGCTCTGCGAATGTAGCAAATTACCTGATTAACAACGAGCAGCTGCGCCAGTATATGTTGGTACCGAGCCGCGATAACCTGGCACTTTTGTCTATCCAGCCGCGCCTCGTACGTCCGGAACTTATGCGCGTAGGCTATATCAGCGCATTGAACCTTGATATTTACGCTTATGACGGTGGTTATGAGGACGAGGACGGCACCTTTACCCCGTATATTCCAGATAATCATATGATTATCGGCATTCCTGGCCGTGGTAAACGCCTGTACGGCGCAGTAACCCAGCTGGAAGCAGACCGCCAGTATTACACCTATGAAGGGCAGTACATTCCGAAAGTAACGGTTGACCTGGAAAGCGACACCAGTAGCCTTGCAATTAGCAGCCGTTGCGTGGTTTGCCCTGAATGGATGGACGACTGGGCTGTTCTTAAAGTTAAATAAGGGGGGTAAAGAATGAAAATCCGTATTAAAAAGTTTAAGCTGCGTTATGAAGGTTACACCTTCGGCGAAGGAGTGGAAATTGACATTCCGGAGGCAGAAGCTAAAAAGCTGGTAGCAGAAAGCCCGGAACAGTTTGAATATGTGCCGGATACTCCGGAAGAAGCAGCCGAAAAGGCAAAAATCCTGACTGCCGATGGTGAAAGCTTTAACCTTGACGGCATGACGGTAGCGCAGCTGAAAGAATTTGCCAAGGAAAACGGCATCGACATCGGCGAAGCGACCAAAAAACAGGACATTATCGATGCTATTGCTGCCGCAGCTGAACCGCAGGAGCCGGAAGGTCTGCCGCAGGTTGACCTTAAAGGCACCGTAAAATGACCGAGTTTGAAAAACAGATTGCCGCGGATAACGCGGCAGTCTTTATCAATGCGTTGGAATTTGCTGGTGAGCATGACCTTAACGGTACGGTATGTAAAGCCATTTTGCAGGATATATCCGTGGCAGATGCTGACATTGACGCCCGCAACCGCATTGCCTACGGCGGTATCTACGGCAGCAGACTTTTGGTAAACTGCTTAAAAGCTGACCTGCCGGAAGTACCGGCGCCGGGTAGCGGCTTTAATGTTGACGGCAAGTTCTATTTTGTTGAAAGCTGTGCGGATGATATGGGTATTTTAACTATACAACTGGCGGCGAACGAAAGATGAGTGTAAGAATTGAACTTGATGAAAAAGTTTTAGAAACGGCCCATAATTTATTTGCTAACGCAAGAGAGCAGGTCGGGCGAGCTGCCGGCGTGGCTATTAACAGAACGCTTGTAACTTTGCGCAAGGAAGCCAGCATTACTATCCGTGAGCATTATGTTATTAAAGCAGGCAAGGTAAAAAGCAGTTTTACGTTGCATCGTGCAGGCAGAAGTTCTACGCGCGGCAGTTTGGTGTCTAAAGGCAACGTGCTTGATTTGGGTAATTTCCGTATAAGAGAGCCCAAACGCGGACCAGTAAAAGTACAGGTTCGCAAAGAAGGTGGACTCAAACCTGTGCGTGGGCTTTTTGTACGTGAAGGGTATAAACCAATGCAGAGAACTACTGCGGCGGCTTACCCGCTGCGCGTTCCACAAGGCCCCAGCGTGCCGCAGATGTTTGGCAATGAAGATACGCTTAGAGAACTTGCACCTGTCGCCGAAGAAACACTTAATAAGCGCTTTTTACACGAAATTACATACCGTTACAGCAAAATTTATGGGGGTAAATAATGACATCTGTTGAACTTATGAATAACCTTGCAGACTATATCCGTGAGGTTGTTAAAGATTACAGCAGCCAGCAAAAAGCTGGCGACATACCTGTTGCGGTGTACAGCGGTTGGCCGCCCATCAGAATGGCATCGGCAGAAAAAGAAAGCTTTATCTATGCCTTGGCATTGGAATGGGAAGATAAAGAAGACGGCGCTTTTTCAACCTGCAAAGCCGAAATCGGCTTTAGCATTTACGATGATGACAAAGAACAGGGCTGTTTTAGCCTTTATAACATCATGGAACATGTGCGCCAGGCGCTATTGAAGCATCGCACGCTTAACGGGCGCAACAGGCTGGAATTGCCGCTTAAAAGCGTGGTCAGCGATGACCAGCCGTATCCGCAGTGGCAAGGCGCAATAACGGCTACCTACACCCTTGGGCAGCCGATAGAGGAGGAGATAGATTATGGCAACGAAGTCTACGGCTAAAAGCGCTGCGGCAACTAAGCCCCAGCGCTTAATTTATGTCGGCCCGACTTTAAAGGGCTATAAGCTTATTAAATATCAGGTATTTATTGGCAGCTATCCTACGCATCTTGATGGAGAATTTGAAAAGTGCCCGCAGCTTAAAAGGCTCTTTGTGCCTGTAAAAGATTTAGTGCAGGCAGAAAAAGAAGTTAATACTGCCGGCACGCCGCTGAATAAATACTATAAATTAGTACAGGAGGTATAAAGATATGGCATATAAACATGGCGTCTATACGTCCGAAGTGCCGACGTCCATAATCCCTGCCGTTAATACTACGGCGGGGCTGCCGGTTGTTTTCGGCACTGCGCCGGTACATTTGGCAACCGACAGGGCGCAGGCGAACAGGCCCGTACTTTGCTACAGCTATGCCGAAGCCGTGGCGGCTATGGGCTACTGTAAAGATTGGAATAATTACACGCTTTGCGAAGCGATTTACAGCCAGTTTGCGCTTTATAATGTAGCGCCGGTAGTGCTCGTAAACGTGCTGGACCCGGCGGTGCATAAAACGGCGGTGTCTGACAGCGAAGTTACTTTTACCAATAAAGTGGTGAGTGTTTCTGAACCGGTGCTTTTGGAAACCTTAAAGGTAAAAAAAGCCAGCGCAGGACAGGCGCTTACAGAAGGCACTGATTACGAAGCTGCTTACAACGATGACGGCGTGCTTGTTATTACCGCTCTGGATGACGGGCAGTTGGCAGAAGCTTCGAACGCCTTTTTGGATTACGATAAACTTGACCCGTCTGCCGTGGATGCGGACGACATTATTGGCGGCGTATCCGTTAGTGACGGCAGCTTAAAAGGGCTGGAAACTTTGAATCAGGTGTTCCCCTTGTTCGGCCTTGTGCCGGGCATTGTAGCGGCGCCGGGTTGGTCTGATGACCCGGAAGTGGCAGCGGTAATGCGCAGCAAAGCAGGCAATATTAACAGCCATTTTAAAGCCAGCGTATTGCTTGATGTTCCTACCGGCAGCAGCGGCGTTAAAAAATATACCGATGTATCAAACTGGAAAAACCAGAATAATTACATCGGCACGGACGATATTGTTTGCTGGCCGATGGTTAAAATGGGCGATGATATGTATCATCTTTCCACCGTTGTCATGGGTGTTATCGGGCAGACTGACGCGGCAAACGAGGATATTCCGTACGTAAGCCCGTCTAACCACACGGCGCAGATTAACGGCATGTGCCTGGAGGATGGCACTGAGGTTATTCTGGGAAATGAAGAAGCCAATTACCTGAACGGCCAGGGCGTTGTTACCTGCCTGAACTTTATCGGCGGTTGGCGCGTATGGGGCAACAGAACAGGCTGCTACCCGTCCAATACGGATGCAAAAGACGCCTTTATTCCTATCCGCCGTATGTTTAACTGGCAGGCGCAGACTTTTATTCAGACCTACTGGGCGAAGGTTGACCAGCCCATTAACAAGCGTCTTATTCAGACGGTTGTTGACAGCGAAAACATCCGCTTGAACGGACTTGTGTCCCAGGGCTGCCTGCTTGGCGGACGCATCGAATTTCGTGAGGATGAAAATCCGACTACTAATCTTTTGGACGGCATTATTAAATTTCATACCTATTTCAGTCCGCCGCCTCCGGCACGCGAAATTGATAACGTAATAGAATATGACCCGTCCTATTTTGAAACGTTGTTTGCATAAAGGGGGGTAAAGCATGAAAGTATCTGAGAAATTGATTGGCTTCAGGGTTTACCAGGACAGTACGGATTATATCGGTATTGCTGATGTGACACTGCCGAGCCTGGAATCCATGACAGAAACCGTTAGCGGTGCAGGCATTGCCGGCGAAGTGGACAGCCCAACTTTAGGGCATATGGGCAGCATGGAAACCGTGCTGAACTGGCGTACTTTGGAAAAAACAAATCTGAAATTGGCAGCGCCTACCGGCGTGCAGCTTGATTTGCGCGGTGCGCAGCAGGTTTATGACAGCAGCACCGGTAAATATGTAGTCCGTCCGGTTAAAGTTTTTCTGAACGGCATTCCCAAAAATACTGAACTTGGCAAACTGGAAGTCGGCACTACCACGGATACTGCAAATACGCTGGAAACTACGTATATTAAGGTGGATGTTGACGGTGAAACCGTGCTGGAATATGACAAGTATAATTACATTTACAATGTCGGCGGCACGGATTATTTGGCAGATGTGCGCGAGGCGCTGGGCTTAAATTAATAAAAATACCCCGCTGAAAGGCGGGGTATTTGACTATATGGAGGTATGAAAATGGCTAAGACTATTAAATTATCTAAACCTTTAAAAATTAACCAACAGGATGTAAACGAAGTAGTACTTGATTTTAACAAAATTACAGGCGCTACTTTACTGGCAGCAGAACGTGAAGCGCGCACGCGTGGCGAAGACAGCATGAGCGTATTTGTATCTATGCAGTACCAGGCAATCGTAGCAGCAAAAATTATCGGCGTGCCGGTAGAAGATATTGAAGAACTGCCGGGTAATGATTTTAAAAACATTGTGCTGTCGGTGGCAAATTTTTTATTAACACCGGCTTGAAAAATGGCCGAGAAATAAAAAAGGCGGTCATCTGCCTAAGCAGAGCCACCTTTACACCTGTAAATTATTATCTTGAATTACCTTTTACCGATTTTGACGATTACTGCGGCATCGTTGCAGAAATGAATAAAAATAGCTGATTTATACCTTGCCTAATTCTTTTGCTATTTTTGAATTGCAGTTAAGCGACCAGATAAGCGCCGCAGCGATTAAAAGCAGGACATAAATAGGTGCATTTACAATAAATACTGCCAGTAAAAGGAAAAATAAAATGCCGATTAAACGGTTAAAACCGTTATAGGTATAATTTAGCTTTTCTTCACGCGGCATATTTTGCGAAAACGCTTTAAATTCTGCGGATGTGATGTATTTATACTGTTTGTATAAGGCAAACATGCCTTTTATACCTGCCGTAGCTAATACTGCAATAACAGCAAGCATTGCGATTATGGCGATGGAAAAAGTAAGCATAAGAAACACCTCTTTATAAAATTATACCATAAATTTTAAGAAAGGAGGGCATTATGGCAGGGGAAGAGGTTGAATTTGGTTTTAAAATTGCCGCTTTTATCCAGGGCAATTTTAAGGCATCCTTCGGAAGTGCAAATAAAGAAATATCCGAGCTGAACGATAAGATAAAAGAAAACCGTAGCTTGCTGAAAACTTTAAAGCAGGCACAAAAAGATGGAGTAATAACGGCTGCCAGTTATAAGAATGCGGTGGCCCAAATTAATCCGGAAATTGAACGGCTTACAAAAGCGCAGCAAAAGTATATTAACCAGCAAAGTAAATTAAATGGTTTGCAGGAAGGAATGCGCAGCCACGGGGCCAATGCATTACAATATGCCGGCATGGCGTACAGCGTTGCGCAGGTTGCTGATGCTGCCGTAAAATTTGAAAGCAGCATGGCTGACGTGCGTAAAGTAGTTGATTTTGATAGCCCTGAACAGTTTAAACAAATGGGCAAGGATATACTGGACTTATCCACCCGCATACCTATGGCCGCGGAAGGGTTGGCGCAGATTGTTGCCGCCGGCGGCCAGTCCGGTATTGCCCGCGATGAACTTTTGGGCTTTGCCGAAAGTGCTGCTAAGATGGGCGTTGCTTTTGATATAACAGCGGAGCAGGCCGGCGATATGATGGCAAAATGGCGCACGGCCTTTAAAATGGGCCAGAGTGATGTGGTTAAATTAGCCGATAAAATTAACTTTTTAGGCAATACAACGGCTGCATCAGCGCCATTAATTTCCGATGTAGTGACACGCATCGGCCCATTGGGAAGTGTTGGCGGCGTTGCGTCCGGAGAAATTGCCGCGCTTGGCGCAAGCCTTGTCGGGTCCGGCGTAACATCAGAAATTGCCGCAACTGGCATTAAGAATCTTATTTTGGCTTTGGTATCGGGCGAAAGCGCAACAAAGTCCCAAAATGAAGCTTTTGCTGCTTTGGGGCTTAATGCCATAGATATGGCAAAATATATGCAGAAAGATGCACGCGGGGCGATATTAAGCGTACTTGAAGCAGTACAGCGCTTAGATAAGGAACAGCAGGCCAGTGTTATGGCCGAGTTATTCGGGAAAGAAAGCATTAGTGCCATAGCACCGTTGTTGTCTAATCTTGATGCATTGAAAACTAATTTTGATGCTGTTTCAGATGCAAGTAAATACGCAGGCAGTATGGAAAAAGAATTCCAGACGCGTGCGGAAACGACTGCAAATGCGATGGAACTAATGAATAACAGCATCTACCGTACGAAAGTAGCAATCGGGCAGGGACTTCTGCCGGCAATAGCGCCTGTTGCAAGTGTTGTCGCTGACGCGGCAACAGCCGTAGGAAATTTTGCTACGGAATACCCAAACCTGACGGGGGCGGTGCTGGGTGGAACCGGTGCTTTATTTGGTGTGGCCGCTGCTGCATCCGCATTTATGTGGGCACTTAACGGTGCGCGGCTTGCCTTGTTCGGCGCAAAAACAGCTTTTGGCATTGCCGGTGCGGCCCTTGGCAAATACAACATACTGATTAAAACTGGTACGGCATTAACCTATGGGTGGAATTTAGCTGGCAGGCTTTTTAACTCCGGGCTTGCTATAACCGGCAGCATGTTTAAAGGGCTTGGCGTTGGTGCCATGAAACTTTGGGGTATATTGCTTGCGAATCCGTGGATTGCACTTGCTACGGTAGCAGTAGGTGCTGCATGGATGATTTATAAAAACTGGGATACGGTAAAAGAATGGTTTACTACACTTTGGGATGACCCTGCCCTTGCACTACAGCAATTTTGTGATGGTGTAAAAAGTAAGCTGGGGGAAGCCTACGACTGGATACATAATAAGTGGGAAAGCATAAGCAATTTTTTATCATCGCCGATTTTCGGTAGTGTGAACATAACTGCATCGGGGCAGAATGGCCAAAAGGTTGCACAAAACGCCTACGGTGGCATTTATGGTAAAGGTGCTTTTTTGACAACCTTTGCCGAGCGTGACGGCGAAAGCGCTATCCCGCACACACCGAATAAGCGCAACGTAGGGCTTCTAGCAGCTACCAACGCCATTATGGGCAATCCTTTGGGCGGCGTTAATATAAATGCTACCTTTAACCCGCAAATCACCGTACAGGGCGGCACAAGCGACACAGCGGCGCAGATTGATAACCTTATGACACAAAAAATGCGGGAATTTGAAGAAATGCTGAAACGTGTTGCGGCGCAGCAGCGGAGGTTAAGCTATGCTTAAAACTTATACAACGGTACAGGGCGATATGTGGGACAGCATTGCCTATAAATGTTATGGTGACGAAAGCGGCATCAATGTATTAATGGCGGTTAATGAAACTTATGTTGATACTGTTGTTTTTCCTGCCGGTATTGTGCTTGACGTCCCGGAGTACACCAAACCGGTAACAAGTACTTTGCCGCCTTGGAGGCGATAGTATGGCGCAGGCAAGGCGTGTAAGCGCAATAATTAAATACGACAATAAAGACATATCGGCAAGCCTTATGCCTTATGTTAAAAGTATAAGCTACCGGGACGCGATGAGCGGGCAGGCAGATGACTTGCAGATAACGCTGGAAGACCGTGCGGGGCTTTGGCAATCGGCATGGATGCCGGAACTCGGGGCAACGCTGGACGTGTCTTTGGTAACAGAAAACTGGCAAGATGCCGGAATGCTGCCGCAGGCATTAAGGCTTGGCACTTTTGAACTGGATGAAATAACCAGCACCGGGTATCCATCCGAAGCGCAGCTTAAAGCGGTATCCGTACCGTTTAATAATACGCTGCGCGGCGAAGAACATACCCGCAGCTGGGAAAAAGCAGAGCTTAAAACCATTGCCAATGATATCGCCACGGCGGCGGAACTGGAGCTGTTTTTTGATACTGATTATAATCCGACAATTGAAAGGGCAGAGCAGACGGAACAGTCTGACCTGTCTTTTTTATTGGCTTTATGCGGCGATTATGGTCTGGCACTTAAAATCAGCAGCGGTCAGCTGATAATTTTTGACGAAGCAATGTATGAAGCAGCAGAAGCCGTTATTACCATTGTTAAACCGGGCACGCTTTATACGGCGATAGGAAATGTTATTTATCTGCCTGCGATGCTTGGTTACAGCTTTACACGTAAGCTGCGCGATGTTTATGCGGCTTGCCACGTAAAATATCAGCAGGGGCAGAATAAAGCGCTTATCGAAGCAACCTTTACAGCGCCGGGCAAAACCGGCAAGACATTGCAGGTGCAGGAACAGGTGGAAAATACTGCCGATGCGGAACGCCTGGCTAAAAAGCGCCTGCGCGAAAAGAACTGTGATGAAGTAACGGGCAGTCTGACACTACCGGGCAGTTTTTATCTTGTTGCCGGCGTTACGGTAAATATGCTTGGCTTTGGCGCTTATGACGGCAAGTACATTATTACCGAAGCACAGCACAACATTGGCAGCGGTTATACTACCGGCATCAGCGTAAGGCGGTGTTTAGATGGATATTAAAAAATTAATCCGTGTAGGCACGGTGTCAAGCGTTAATGCGGCGGCAGGAAGCGTCCGCGTAGCCTTTGCGGCGCAGGACGATATGGTAACGTATGAACTTCCGGTAATAACGCGCGGCAGTAAAAACAATAAAGATTACTGGCTGCCGGATGTCGATGAACAGGTATTATGTTTGTTTTTGCCAAACACCAGCGGCCGTGGTGTGTGCGATGGCTTTGTGCTTGGCACATTTTACAGCAGCGTTGATGCGCCGGTGGAAAGCAGCGGCGATGTACATGCAGTAAAATATGGTGACGGCACAATCATTAAGCATGACCGCAGCACCGGTAAGCTGACAATAAACGCCACCGGCGACATTGATATTATTGCCGGCGGCAAAATTACCATTAACGGACAGACTATTTATTTAAACTAGGTGCTATAAAGTTTTGATATCTTTTCTATAAGCATGTAACAAAGTGCTTAGTTTTTCATTTTCTTTTATAAAATTCATTAAATAGTCTACAGTTATGATAAATTGTTTGTTATCTGGAGCTTTAACTTTTGTACAAAGAATTTGTTCATTTTTAGGCCCAGTTATTTGGTAGCTATGAATTATTCTATTTCTCATCTTTATTATTTGTGCAAATAGTTGAGAGATATTATCATCGTTTATTGTTTGTTTTATGATTGGAGTTAATTGTCCTGATTCTTTATCAATTAAAGAGTGCCAAGAGAGAGAAATGTCAACTTTTGTATTTAAAACATTTTCGATGATAAAAGCATTGTTTGCATTGAAAACGCATATAGCAGTGCCTAAAAGTTCTCTATAAGTTTTAGATGGCAGAGCTTGTCGGGTATAATTTTCGTACATGGGAAATACCTCCTGTGGCTTATTATATATATATTATACCTAAATTTATTATTGAGGTGATTAATATGCCAAATGCAACAAGATTAGGCGATAACGATACCGGTCACGATGCATGTCCGCCTACGGCACTGGTAAGCGCCAGCGGGAATGTAATTATCAATGGTAAGGGCGCGGGACGTGTGGGCGACAGCTATGCTGCCCATGGTTGCATTACACATCCGAGCCATAGCGGAGTTATCGCCAGCGGCAGCGGCACGGTGTTTATTAACGGCAAGGCTGCCGGGCGCATCGGCGACTCGGTAAGCTGCGGCGGCAGCGTGGCAGAGGGGAGCAGCAACGTAATTATCGGCGGCTGAAAATCCCAAACGTTTGGTAATTTGAGGAGGTAGCTATGTATGTAGGGTCTTTTGGCGATATACCTTTTATTGTGGCCCGCGGTTACGTCCGTACTTTTAAGGATTACGGGCGTGAGAGCAGCGGCCGGTGGGCAAAACATGACTTAATCGGCGAGAAGCCTGTTTTGGAGTTTTTGGGCCCAGATGTTGAAAAAATCAGTTTTAAAATGCAGTTTAGGGCAGACCACGGAATGAACCCTGAAAATGAAGCCGCCCGCTTGCGTGCAATGCGGGATAAAGGGGAAACAGCTGTGCTAATGCTTGCAGGTCGGCCAGTGGGCGATAACCCCTGGGTGGTGGAAAGCATCGGCGAGACTGTTGCTTTTTGGGATGCTTTTGGCAATGCAATATCGCTTACGGTAGATGTATTGCTTACTGAATATCCGGAAAGGCTGGTGGTGTAAATGGATATAACACTTTTAGCAGGCCAGACCAGCGAGATTGACTTTGCGCCGGCGTCCGAATACGCGGAAATCCTGCAAAACATCCGTACCATTTTAGCCACGCCGGTGTACAGCGTGCCGCTGGACCGCAGCTTTGGCGTTAACGCAGAGTTTGTGGATATGCCGCTGCCCATAGCGCAGGCTAAAATCGGCCAGGAGATTGTGACAGCAATCCGAAAGTATGAACCGCGTGTGACGGTTACACGGATAACGTGGGAAGCCGACCAGGACGGCATTTTAAAACCAAAAGTGGAGGTGCGAATAAATGACGCCACTTAGCAGTCTGCCGGAGATTGAATTTGTTTCAAGCGACAAAGAAACGGTACTGGCAGAGCTTATAAATCTATATACGGAAACAACCGGAAGGGCATTAGCGCAGGGCGACCCTATCCGGCTATTTTTATATACGATTGCCGAAGTTATCATCCAGCAGCGTGCATGGATTAACTATACTGGCAAGCAAAACCTGCTACGGTATGCAACCAGCGGCAATCTTGATCACATCGGCGTGCTGGTTGGCGCGGAAAGGTTGGCGGCGGCTGCCGCTACAACAACGGTAAAAATAACGCTGTCCGAAGCCAGGGCAACATCAACGCTTATACCTTCCGGTACGCGCATTACGGCAGGCGATAATGTATTTTTTGCATTGACGGAAAATGTGAACATCATTGCCGGTGAAACAACGGCAACGGCATCGGCGCAGTGTACCGTAACCGGCAGCGCCGGTAATGGTTATCTGCCGGGTGAACTTAAAACGATTGTAGACCCGGTGCCGTTTGTGGCAAGTATTGTTAATACCACAACATCCGAAGGCGGTGCGGAGGTAGAAGACGATGACAGCTACCGCGAAGCAATCCACGAAGCGCCGGAAAAGTTTTCGTGTGCTGGTCCTGATGGCGCGTATGAATATTTTGCAAAGCGCGCATCGGCACTTATTGCTGATGTATCCGTAACAAGCCCACAACCAGGTAAAGTGCAGATTGTACCGCTTTTAGAGGGCGGTGAGATACCGGGCGAGGAGATATTGGACGCTGTGCTGGAAGTTTGCAATGACCGTACTGTGCGGCCATTGACAGACCAGGTATCGGCGGTAGCGCCTACCAAAGTAGAATTTGACATTACGGCAACGTATTACATTGACCGTGAAGACGAAGCGCGCGCCGCTACCATCCAGCAGCAGGTAACGGAAGCGGTAAATGCTTTTGTGCTTTGGCAAAAATCCAAGTTGGGTCGTGATGTTAACCCATCGGAACTTATTCGCAGGATTATTGATGCAGGCGCAAAGCGCGTTGTAGTAACGGCGCCGGCATATGCGGTAGTATCCGAAACACAGGTTGCCGTAGCAAAAACAACAAACGTGTCTTTGGGGGGGATGGAGTATGAATAAGCTTGATGACGTGCAGCTTAAAACAATAGCCCCGCCCAGCATAAATAATGATAAAAACGTGCAGGCCTTGTGTGATGCGATTGATGTTAAATTACGCGAAATTGCAGCAGCATCAGGGCTTGTTTTATTACTGCCGCGATTGGACGAACTGCCGGAAGAAATCGTTGACGAACTGGCATGGCAGTACCATGTCGATTTTTACGATTACAGCGCAGACATCGAAAAGAAACGCGCGCTTGTCCGGCAGGCGATTGCCTGGCATAAACGTAAGGGAACGCCGGCGGCGGTGGAAGAAGTCTGCACGGCGGTGTTTAAATCGGCACGTGTTTATGAAAACTGGGAGTATGGCGGCGAACCGTATCATTTCCAGGTACGGCTGATAGAAGAAGGCATACCGGATGAAACGGTTATTGATAATCTGCACCGTGCAATAGCTGAAACCAAAAACACACGCAGCTGGCTTGATGGTTTAAGTTTTTACCGTGAAATTTATGGAAAGCTGTTTTTTATGAATATTGTTGCGCAGCATAAGGCGGTAACAATTTATCCGGCGGCGTTCCCCGACCAGAAAGCAAGCGGTGTTATTTACACAGGCATCGGCATCAATTATCACAAACGAGTGGAGGTATATTAAATGGCAAACTGGAACGGCTTACAGCTGACCAATAAAGGCATAGCTTTGCAGGCTAAAGTGCAGGCTGGCACACAGCTGCACATAACAAAATTAAAACTTGGTTCCGGCGTTGTCCCATCAGGTACGGACGTAAAAACGTTGACGGACTTAATTGCGCCGGAGCAAAATCTTGGCATAGGTGGAAAAGAAGCTGTTGATGATTACTGTAAAATTAGCAGTACAATATCAAATACTGGCTTAGAAGCCGGATATTATGTGCGGGAACTTGGTGTTTTTGCGCAAGACCCGGATGACGGGGAAATACTTTATATGTATACGACTGACGGTGCGCCCGACTACCTGCCTGCCGGTGGCGGCAGTACTGTGATTAGCCAGGAATTTAGCGTAATGATTGCGGTTGATGATACGGATAATATCGTTGTTGATATAGATCCGGCAGCATTGGCTACAATGGGCTATGTACAGTTGCAAATACAAGAACATAATACAGACACCACAGCACATGCTGATTTTACTGGCGCAACAGCCGAAGCCGCTGGTGAACGCGGTATGGTTCCGGCACCGGCAGCAGGCGACCAAGATAAATTTTTAACTGGCGGTAAAACGTATGTACCGGTAGCAAGCCAAACCGAAGCAGAAGGTATGACCGATGATAAAAAGCCTATGACTGCATTAAAGGTTAAGCAGTTAATTGATAAACTGCTTGGCGCATCTAATGGCATCGCAGGACTTGATGCTGCTGCTAAATTAATATCTGATTTATATGATTTTGCAACGACCACAGAAGCACAGGGTGGCACGAACACAACTAAGCCAATAAATGCTGCAGGCGTTGCGGCGGCTATTTCGGCATTGGCTGGTGGGGCAGTAATTGTTGACGAATTATTAGCGCAAAATGGGTATGTTAAATTCAGCAATGGGCTAATTCTGCAGTGGGGTTATGTACATCAATCTGGCAATGATGACCA
>ENA-OPDG01000437-OPDG01000437.1-human-gut-metagenome-genome-assembly--contig:-NODE-437-length-37650-cov-3.862269_pt1 | contig 37650 bp, 32 predicted proteins | sample MGYA00241259_ERZ501498 | MGnify/ENA primary metagenome ERZ501498 (study PRJEB25962, sample SAMEA2042582) | human gut metagenome | biome: human gut; feature: human-associated habitat; material: faeces... | reverse complement strand
CGTTGTTATCAATTACAGCCACCAATCAAGCATTAATATATAATTTTAGTCCTATTATCTGCTAACCGGTCTATAAAGCTTAAAGTTATTAATAAGCTTATCCAGCTCCCTGGCTCTCTGTTCAAGCTGTTCACTGATTGCTGAGCTTTCCTGTGAAGAAGCTGCTGTGTTCTGTGTAACACCTGATATCTGCTCGATACCCTGTTCAATCTGTGATAATATTTCTGCCTGATTTCTTGCTGACTCATTAGTTTCCTTAGCTACATCAGCAAACTTCTGCATTTCATTAATTGTTCCTTCAAATGCCTGTGCAACAGAGGCGGTTATCTCGTTACCCTTATTAATCTCTTCTATAGTCTTAACAATAAGTTCTCTTGTATTAACAGCTGACTTCTGGCTGTCTGTTGCAAGCTTTCCAATCTGCTCTGCAACCACTGCGAAACCACGTCCTGCATCACCAGCTCTGGCAGCTTCAATTGAAGCATTAAGTGCAAGAAGACTTGTCTGTGAAGCGATATCCTCGATAGTTGAAGTAATTGCTTCGATTTTATTAGATATTTCGATAATATTAGCCATTTCTTCTGTAAGGCTGTCCATCTTCTTACGTTCTTCTTCTGCATTTTCTGCTACCGCTAATACATTATCATATGCAGTCTGTGTCTGATCTGCACTCTTTTTAGCTAATGCCGCTACTGTTTCAACTGTAGCTGTGAGTTCTTCAACAGCACTTGCCTGGTCTGTTGTTCCCTTAGCAAGATCACCTGCTGCCTTTGAAAGATCCTCGGCACCAATATCAACCTGCTCTGATGTCTTGGCAATATTAGTTAATGTTATATTAAAATTCTTTAAAATGTATACAAATGATTCTTTGATGCTTACAAAATCTCCAAGGAAATCTGTAATTTCATCTGAATCCTTAGTTAAATCACCACTTGCAATTTCTCTTAAAACTGTTGATATTTCATCCACATATGCGTGGAGATTTAACATTGTTCCCTTAAGTGTCTTTGCCATAGCTCCGAATTCATCTTCTGATTCGTATGTTATAAGATTAGCTGCTGACATATCTCCATGATACATCTGCTCTGCCGCTTCAACAATCTGCTTGGCTGGTGTTGTAAGAACTTCTGTTATAGTTCTTGTAAAGAATGTTGAAATAAATAATAACGCAACAACAAGTATAATACCTGCTATTGTAAGTCCATTACCAAGACGCACTGACTGAGTATAATACACTGCTCCGTTCTGGTATACTAATGTCTCTATATCATTTGCTAATGACTTGATTTCGTTAACTATAGGAAGATATGTATTATAATTAAGTGCATAAGCTTCATCAATCTTTCCGCTCTTTAAAAGCTGCATAACCTGAGGTCTTACTTTCTCGCCCTCGTTAATCTTAGCCTGCATTTCTGAAAGCTTTGCTCTCGTAGCTTCTGTCTTGAAATGCTTATCCATATCATCAACTCCTGAAACGACAAGATTGACATCTTCTTCTACTGTCTTTTCAAAATTTGCATATCTATCTGCCATATTATCAGAACCTTCAGCTAAAAGTCTGTTAATGGCTCTCTGTAAATCAGTAAGACCATATTTAACATTAGCTATATCATTAACATTGTTCATTGGTCCCTGATATATTCCCTTTACATTATTAGCAACCGCTAATATACCACTTATAAGAATTACACCTATAATACATGCTATAAGAGCTACAACTCCAAGAGTAGCCTTTAACTTACGATTAATCGTATAATGCTTTAATCTTTCTTTGTACTTATTTACCATTAATTTTCCTTTCCTATTTACTCAATTTTAAACTAACTTTTGTAGTATACATATATAGAAAATGATTTTCTATTATGGTAAACCATACTTTTTATTATATGATATACTGGTTTTTGCTCCATAATCTGTTATTTTATAAGCCTGTCCGCATGCATTAAATTACATATTATTCTATAACATATTATTTCTGTAACATCATAATTGCTGATGTTCTATTATTAACTCCAAGCTTTCTATATACGCTTGTAAGATTTTTCTCAACTGTCACTAATGCGATGTGCATCTGCTCACTAATCTCTGAATTCTTATAACCAGCCTTAACATATTCCATAAGCTCTTTTTCTCTCTTGGTAAGCTTATATGGATTGTCGTCTTTAACTGCATTAAAGCTTTCTATTCCAGCCTTGTATTTAGCGATATATGGCTTTAATGACTCAAGGAATCCGTCTGTATACACATTTTCTATAACAGGTTCTAATTCAACACCATTCTCAATAAATGGCATTATCACGTTATCGTCATATGAAAGTTCAACTGCCCACTTAATATACCTTTCAGCTTCTGTTGTATTACCCATATTATACTGTGCTATTGCCCTGTATACGCAGCCTGTTATAAATGGATATATATGTGATGTATTCTCATATGGAACCATCATCTGCTGTCCTATCATATCAAGCATTGCCCAGTCTTTCTTATAACACATAAGCTTTCCATATGTCATACAGCCGCTTCGTATGTTCCTTATCTGCTTACTACAGTTCTCAAGTCTGAAATTCTGTAACCAGTCTGACATTTTCTCCTGCTGTCCAAGGCACGCATATACATAGCCCTGCACAAGCTCAGCATCTATAATAAGAAGGGGATATGTTATATCCCTGGTCAACTCATTAAGCTTTTCAATGCCTTCATAGAATTCCTCTTTCTTACCATAATATATAAGACATTTTAATATCATATAGTAGCAGCTTATAATTATACACGTCTGGTTTCTTAAAATGTTCTGTAATAACACCTGCTTTGCTAGCCTGTAGGCTGTATCAATATCACCTGTAATCATTGCATATTCTGCATCAAAGAATTCATCCCATCCCACTCTGCTTCCCTGTGTTATTCTCATATATGCTTTAGCATATTCTTTTTCCTGCTCTATTATCTCCTTGAGCCTGCCTGACTTATTGTAATACAATGTCGTCATACACGTTGTTCCATAAGTAAGAAGTGAATTGCCAAATATAACCGATGTTCTCTCACCAAAATATTCTCTGACTTTTATTAAGGACTGATTCATCTTTTCAAGATTATTAAATTGAAGAATTGATAATATAATCATCATCTCGCCCATAAGGAACTTATTATCTTTCCATATTGGATGATTATTAATATCATTAATTATCTCTTCATATAATGGCATTACATTATGCACATTTTCCTTAGTTGACATATAATAAAGATAATTAAGCATTACAGTCGGATATTTTTCCCACATAACTTCTTCTATATTCTCTCTTACGCTCTGGAATATTCCCGGTGCTCTCTCAATAAGACGTCTTCCATTCTTTCCTGCATATAAAGCTGCAATTCTGTCCCAGTTCTTTGCCTTAGTATAATAAGCTACTGCCTTTATATAAGACTTTCGCTTTTCAGATACTTCTGCCGCCCTGTTATAAAGCATAGAAATTTCTATGTCCGATTTATTCAATTCCATACCAGACACATTTCTTAATAATGTGTGCATAGCAAATGAATGTGTTGTCACATCATAATCAAGAAATCCAAATTGCTCTACACTTTCAAGCAGGTCATTCTCTGTAACATCAAGCTGTGTGACATACTCTGCACCTTCAATATCAAACCAGTCAAAAAGTGACATTTTCATAAAGAATTCCTGCATATCTGCTGACAACTTATCAAATATAGTTGTCTTTAACAGATGATTGACAGAAAGAAAACCACCCATTCTGCCAAGCTTCTTATATTCATATAAAGACAGATAAACAGCACTAATCCAGCCATCTGTATGCTCATATAACAAATCTGCTTCTTCAGCTGTAAGATTTATTTCATTCTCTTTAAATATTACTTTTTCTTCGTCTTTAGTAAGCTTTAAATCCTGCTGTGTGATAAGCACACTTTGTCCTTTTAGAAACATTGCTTCATATGGTATATTGTATGGGAGTATTCTTGATATAAGCACTATATGAATATTGTCTATATTATCTACAACTTCCATTATAAGGTTGTCTAATGTGACACTTGCACATTCCTGATAATCATCTACTATAAGATATACTGTATCATTGACATATTGCCTTAATATTTTAACTATATAAGACAATTCCTGCTTAGACTGTGGAAGCTGTGTATCCGACAGTTTTCCTTTTAACTCTTCACTATATTCACCCAACTTCTGGCATAATCTTTTCCACACCCAGTTGTCGTCTTTTTCTTTACTCTGCATAGGGAACCACATTTTATTATAATATGGCCTGTCATTAAAATAATGCCTTACAAGTGTGGACTTTCCATATCCCGATGGTGCTACCACCATTATAAGCTGTTTATCTATGAATTTATCCAGAGAGCTTTCTAACCTCTCTCTTATATATTCTTTCGCATAAAAATTAACGATATTGCTGTTGTTTCTCATACGTTTCGCAACTCCTGTATCCAATACACCTTACTCATCTGATAACTCTGTATATTACAAAGGATAAGGATACATAAAATGTACCCTCATCCCATTATAATTAATTACTTCCAATGAAGCTTATGCAATTCTCCTGACAAGCTCATATTCTCAAAGCCGTGCTGTCTTAATGCCTCGTAAGCCACTATTGCCACTGAATTAGAAAGATTAAGGGAACGGATATCTCCAATCATCGGTATCCTTATACAGGTATCCTCGTGGTCTACAAGTATATCCTCTGGTATTCCCGCACTTTCCTTTCCGAACATAATATAGCAGTCGTCTTCATACTTCACATCAGCGTATGTATGATGTGCCTTAGTAGTTGCCATATATATCTTAGCGCCCGGATTACGGTTAAGAAAATCTTCATAATCATTATATACTGTCACATCAAGCTTATCCCAGTAATCAAGTCCCGCTCTTTTAAGCATTTTCTCATTAAGGCTGAACCCAAGCGGCTCAATTAAATGTAATCGTGCGCCTGCCGCTACACAGGTTCTTCCTATATTGCCAGTATTAGCAGGCATCTCTGGCTCATGTAATACTATATTTAACATAATTATCTTTCCTTATAATTCTTTACTGTTCTGCTATTACAGCTATATTAAGTTCAAGTGCCACTTCGTCACCTGAATGGATAGGCACACATATATTCTGTGTATATGACTGTGTAATAGTCATATCTCCGTGACATACACTTGGTGGTGTAATATCTATAACATATCCCTTTGTTGAGAATATTGTTGCAGCATTACCCATAATCATATTACCAAGCTCACTTATTGCACTTATAGACATATCATCAAGTGCAGTTACCGGCATACCAATCATCATCTTAGATGCCACGTCCAATGCCTTATTAAACTCAAATGCCATAATAACCTGACCCTTTAACTCACCTGTTATACCTATCATAACTGCAACCGACTCATTCTCGAATTCTGTTGTCTTGACATAAGGCTTTCCTATCTTCATCTCTGTCTGACATATTTCCTGCATTATCTTAGTCGCTGACATTAAAAATGGATTGATAAAATCTGCGTTCATTCCTGCCATAATTCTTCCTCCATTGTAGTTAATATGTACTTATAACTTTTCTATAAAGTTCTTTATTCTCTTAATTCCTTCTTTAAGGTTCTCAATTGAATAAGCGTACGATATTCTTACAAAGCCCTCACCGCTATTGCCAAATGCTGTTCCAGGAACAACTGCAAGCTTCTGGTCTTCTAGAAGTCTGCTAGCAAATTCATCTGATGTCATACCAAACTTCTTGATAGATGGAAATATATAGAATGCCCCAAATGGCTCAAAACAGTCTATTCCCATACTCTTAAGCTCATGAAGAAGAAACCTTCTTCTCTGGTCGTAGGCTGTAACCATCTTCTCTACCTCTGTATCACAATTCCTTAATGCCTCAACAGCGGCAAACTGGCTGTTAGTTGGTGCACACATAATCGCATATTGATGAAGCTTAATCATCTGCTTTATAATCTCAGCAGGTCCACAGGCATAACCTAATCTCCAGCCTGTCATAGCAAATGCCTTGGAGAAACCATTTATCATAATAGTTCTTTCTTTCATACCAGGAAGGCTTGCTATTGAGCAGTGCTTGTTATCTCCATATGTAAGCTCTGAATATATCTCATCTGATATAACATACAAATCCTTCTCTATAATAACAGGCACTAACTCCATAAGTTCTTCTCTTGTCATAATAGCACCTGTCGGATTGTTAGGAAATGGCATTATAAGAATCTTAGTCTTATCCGTAATATGCTCTAACAGTTCTTCCTTAGTAAGCTTAAACTGATTCTCCTCTTTAAGATTAATAAATACAGGAACAGCATCTGCCATAACTGCACAAGGAAGATATGATACATAACTTGGCTGTGGTATAAGCACCTCATCACCTGGGTCAACCATACATCTTAACGCTACGTCTATAGCCTCGCTTCCACCCACAGTTACAAGTACCTGCTTCATTGGGTCATACTGTGTATCATATTTTCTTGCAACATATCTGCTTATTTCCTGTCTTAATTCCTTAAGTCCTGCATTAGAAGTATAAAATGTTCTTCCCTTCTCTAATGCGTATATACCTTCTTCCCTTACATTCCAAGGCGTATCAAAATCTGGTTCACCAACGCCAAGTGATATTGCATCTGGAATTTCACTTACTACGTCAAAGAACTTTCTTATACCTGAAGGCTCTATATCTACTATTTTCTTAGATAAAGCATTTCTCATGGTGTTACTAGCATCCTTTCATCCTTGTCTTCTTCATCAATTACAGTTCCATAATCTTTGTATTTCTTTAATACAAAATGTGTTGATGTACTGAGCACTGAATCAAGTGGTGCAAGCTTAGCCGCCACAAACTGTGCAACAGACTTCATAGTCTTTCCTTCAATAATAACTGTAAAATCAAAGCCGCCAGACATAAGGTAAACTGATGTAACTTCATCGTATTTGTAAATTGTCTCGGCAATGCTGTCAAAACCAAGTCCTCTCTGAGGTGTAACCTTTACCTCAATAAGTGCTGTTACTTTCTCATCGCCTGTCTTATCCCAATTGATAAGGGTATTATAACCACAGATAATATGTTCCTTTTCCATATCTGCTATCTCATTCGCGACTTCTTCCTGCGCGACTCCAAGCATAACGGACATATCGTGAATGTCAATTCTACCATTATTCTCTAACAAGTTAAGGATTTTCTCTCTCATATCATCATACCCTTTCAATTAAATTATTGTGCTGTCTTTATACAGCTGAATATCTCATCCTGATTAGGCAATGTAAGAAATCTTTCTTCGTCTTTATTATGAAGAATTCTCTGATTGCCATTCACAATTCTTCCTATAACTGCGGCTGGGATATTATTGCTGTTAAGTATATTAATAATATCACAATCATTATCTGCTGTCATTAATAAACAACCTAAAGATTGCAGTTCATACGGATTAACATTGAATAATTCGCATATCTCTATAATCTCCTGTCTTACAGGTATGCTTCTTATGTCAACATCAAGTCCGACATTGCCATATTCACACATATCCCACAACGCACCAAATATTCCTCCCTCTGATACATCGTGCATATAACAATTAATTCCATTGTCCCTTAAAAGCTGTACCATTCCGCCTATATACATATCTGTATCTTCGCCAACAGCCTTACTTACCCAGTCTTTACTATATCTTTCGTATACCGCCTGCTCATCAGTTTCAACTAACTGCTTTACTCCACTTATTCCTATGCAGCCAGCGGCAATTATATGCTGTCCTGCCTCAATAACATTTCTATTGTCTTCCCTTAAGCCCTGCACTGTAACAGTTACTACAGGCTCACTGACCGAAGCGCTGACTGTTGTATGCCCTCCGGCTATTGGCACTTCTGTAACCGCCGCCTGTCTTGTAAGTCCTGCGATTACTTCCCTTATACGGATTTCCCTTGCCTGCTCTGGCATAACTATGCAGTCACTTGCCGCTATGGGTGTACCGCCAGCGGCATATATATTATTAACAGCTTTAATAAGAGGCATATATCCACAGGCTGTCGCACTTAACAGTGTCTTATCCACGCCCTGCTCTCTAATATCCACCTCAGACACATCCTGTCCAATATCCATACGTGTAACCTTCTGGCCTCTTACAGTGTTAAGAGGCTTTAATACAGACCTTGAAAGAATTGTATCTGATACCTTGCCTAATTTCATATCATTCCTCGTTTCTATGCTTTTCACATATTACATTCAATTGCAAGCTTGAACTTGCATATATTACATTTTCAATCTATACTTAATCTTAAATAAATGCTGACACAGCCATAGGAAGTACCATAGCAAGTACAAGGATTACTATTATAACCGCAGCAAATATTCTTTTAGTTTTGCTCTTTTTTAAATTAATCATAATTACCTCCTTAAACATAGCAGCACATTAAACAATACATTTAATAACATATTGGAAACGGAGAATACTATGCACTTTATATTGCCTTATTTTATAATAATATTAATAGTTATTCAACTTTATCTTAAAAAAAGTACACGTTCTGGCTCAGAACGCTCAAAAAAATATTGGGAAAGGGAACAGAAAGCCAATTCAACAAGAAAGCAGGATATAAGCTCCCTTAACTATATTAAATGGGACGACACACTTCCTACTATAGATAACAGCCTGACATTAGCTGACATATTAAATAATTCACCAGAAGCCCTTAAGGCTTATAATAATATCCAGACACTTAAGACTGAGCCAATGCTTAACCTGTCAGAGTATTCCAACACTGACCTTAAGTTAAAATATGGTGTTGCCAATCTTGATACTTTAACACAATACGAAGACAGCTACACTTCATTTATAAAGAGCCTTTCAGAGCTTGGACATATCCTTATTGAACATAAGGACATATCCGATGCCACAGCATTTCTTGAATATGCCGTAAGGATTGGCTCTGACATACGACTTACCTATACTGACCTTTACGCATTATATTCAGAAGCAGGAAATGCTTCCAAAATCAGACAGTTAAGACAATACGCCTCTCTTATCAAGTCTGTTAATAAAGACCTGATAGTATCAGCTATTAACTAGGTATTTAATTAATTATATGAATATATTATCTATATAAACATTAATTCATTACTAACCATTATTTTCCATATTCTGAAAGTATCTTATCTATGTTTCGTGAAGCTATACTCTTGGTCATCTCATCAATCGGGATATCAAGCTTTACATTATGCTTTACAACAAGTGCTGTAAGATAATTTCTTTGTGCCTGTGTAATCGGACTATCCTTTTTCACACTGTATACAAGCTCAGATGGTATTTCAAAGCCTGAATCATCCGGTTTTATTGTATACATTTTCCAGTATATTCCGCTTGCACTCAGCGCATCATCTAAAGCTCTGTGTGAGTTACCAGGGTCAATCTTCAAATACTCACACAGATAATCAAGCTTCTTATGCTCCAGTTCTGGAAGTATTCTTCTTGCCATTTTAAGTGTATCTATTCCTGCTGACGGAAATACAAGATTGTTATTAACCGCCGCCTTCTTTAAAAAGCTGTAATCAAATATAACATTATGTCCAAGTATAGGATAATCCCCTATAAATTGTATTACATCATCAATCAGTTCATTAATTCTTGGCTTATCTGTAAGCTCCTCATTATGTATATGTGTAAGCTCTATTATTCTGTCGCTTATCTTAATGCCTGGATTGACAAGTGTTGAATATGTATCTGTCACGTTTCCATTACATACCCTTGCCATTCCTATCTCAATTATTCTGTCTGCTGCCGGGTTAAGCCCTGTAGTTTCTATATCCAGTGCAACATAGCTGTCTATCATTGCCTTTGTTCCTTTCATTAGTATAGTACTTTCCTGATGCTCATTTTCAGTTAATAAATATTACTTTATAGCCCTATAACTGCTTTTAATCAATAAATATAACTTTGTATACTATAATAATCATTATTATATACATCACTTCTGGGTAAAAAAATAGAGCGGGTGATGGGAATCGAACCCACGTATCTAGCTTGGAAGGCTAGTGTTCTACCATTGAACTACACCCGCATAATCACTGATATCTCAGTGCTTTGTTAAGATATCATAATTATATTATAAAGTCAAGTATTTTATGCCAATATGTTCTTTCTGACATGTTTTATCAACATATATACTTGACTTTATCTGTTCTTAGGAATAAATTATGTTAGTTGCATTTTAGTTTGTAAAATATTATGGAGTAATTTCAATGACTAATAATTCTGACCACATTTTTTCTAATGTAGATATAAGGAAACTTCTTATTCCTATCATGCTGGAAAATCTCTTGGCTTCACTTATGGGAACTGTTGATACTATGATGGTAAGTAATGTCGGTGCATCTGCTGTTTCAGCAGTATCGCTTGTTGATTCCATCAATATTCTTGTAATACAGGCCTTATCAGCACTTGCTGCCGGAGGTGCAATCCTGTGTTCCCAGTACATAGGAAGCAGCAACCCTAAAGATGCCAACCGCGCTGCGAGACAGGTATTTCTTGTCATGACAGTGCTGTCGGTTTTCATATCAGCAATATGTCTCATTCTTCGTGTACCAATGCTTAAGTTCATCTTTGGTTCGGTAGAAGCTGAGGTTATGGCTGATTCACAGGCGTACTTCCTGTTTACCCTGTTGTCATTTCCATTCATTGGTCTGTATGACGCTGGTGCGTCCATTATGAGAGCCCAGAAGGACAGCAAAAGCCCTATGATAATATCAATAATATCCAACTTCCTTAATATAGGTGGTAATGCGATTCTTATATTCGGACTTGGCATGGGTGTTGCAGGGGCTGCACTATCAACACTTGCATCAAGAGTTTTCTGTGCAGTTGTTGTAATTATTAAATTAAGAAACCCTTCTCAGACTATCTGCGTAAACAGATATTACACAATCCGTCCCGACTGGGATTTAATTAAGAGAGTCTTATATATTGGTATTCCTTCAGGTATTGAAAACAGCATGTTCCAGTTTGGAAAGCTGGCAATTCAGTCAACAGTTTCAACGCTTGGAACTGCTGCCATTGCTGCAAATGCTGTGACCAATATTCTTGAAAACCTTAACGGAGTTGCCGCACAGGGTGTAGGTATCGGACTTATGACTATAGTTGGCCAGTGCATTGGAGCCGGAAGAAAAGATGAAGCCATATATTATATAAAGAAGCTCAGTAAAATGGCTGAAGCTGCCATTATTATAAGCTGTCTTGTTGTATTTGCATTGTGCAGGCCGATTACCATACTCGGTGGAATGGAAGCAGAAAGTGCAAGAATGTGTTTTGAGATGACTCTTTTCATAACAATAACCAAGCCAATATCATGGGTATTGTCATTCATTCCGGCGTACGGAATGCGTGCTGCCGGAGACGTAAAGTTTTCAATGATAACATCGTGTGCAAGCATGTGGTTATGCCGTGTAAGCTTCACTATATTCTTATGCCGTGTATATGGCTTTGGTCCTATTGCTGTATGGATTGGAATGTTTGCCGACTGGACTGTGCGCGGTATCGTGTTCACTATACGTTTCCACTCCCGCAGATGGCTTAATCATCATATAATTGACTGATCTTAACGAATTGGATTAACGATAAAAAGCGCATGCCAGATTGAAAAAATCGGACATGCGTTTTATTATTTTGTTATAAATTATAATAGTGTATTGTAAACCATATTATTACAATCAGCCATTATCCTAGAATCCCTTACAGTTACCCTTAAGAGTTGCTCCTGTAATATTAACTTTTCCATTAATATTAGTACAATCCTCAATAATAGCTTTGCCAAATGTTACTTTATAACCAAGTGCAGATGGTTTTCCTGTAAGTGGCCAGTGATAATTATTACCCTTATTAGAATCTGAAATACAATTCTTCATTGTTACAACACCACTCTGGTTGTTTCTATCGAAACCATTAGCATAGTTTCCCTTAGCTGTACATCCAATAAGCTTATGGTTAAGAGGATCAAGGTGAGCTGCCTTTCCTGGTGTTTTATTATCTACTCCACCCATCTTAAATCCGTTACCATCACCATATATTCCGTCACAGTATCCATTGTAGTTAGCCTGGCAGTTTACAAGTGTTACTGCTCCATGAGCTGCATAACAATCCCAGCCATCATCACTATTGTATTCAGCTACACAGTTTTCAAAATAATTACCTTCACCTGAATGAAGTTTTACTGCAAAACCATCAGCATTCTCACCCTTAGCATCTGCATTATGATGAGACTTGCAATTATAAAACTTGTTATTAGCTCCTCCGTTGCTTACCTGAAAACCTGCATCTTCATTATAACAGCATGTTACATACTTTAATGTATTATTAGAACCTGAAATAAAGATTCCATTATCAGAAGCATTCTTAACTGTAATGTTAGAAAGTGTGCTTCCATTACCTGATAATGTAATTCCTCTTCCTGAACTTCCGCTTGTCTGTGAGAAATCTATTGTCGCATTATTCTTTCCTGCAAGATTAACACCTGCTGGAAGTGAAACAGCTCCGGACTTAACTGTTCCATCAATAACTACTGTCTGTCCTGACTTAGCCTTCTTAAGTGCATCTGCTAAAGACATTCCACCTGCCTTAACCACATAATCACCTGATACAGATGAACCTGATGATGTACCTGATGAGCTGCTTCCTGATGAAGAACTGCCCGAACCTGATGAACTTCCTGATGAAGAACCAGATGATGAGCTGCCCTTAGAATCAACCTGAACCTTATAAATGTTGATTCCACTGTTCTCTGAATACAGATATATGTATCCCTTAGAACCTGAATATGAATATGTTCCTAAAGAAGCTGTCTTATTAGCTGCAATAGTTCCAAGCTTCTTTCCATTAGAATCAGCCACAATTAAATTACGGGTAGAACTTCCACTGCTTCTTAACACTACCTTTATTGTATCAGAACCTGACACCGGTACCTTAACTGAACGGTATGATGGAGTGCCTGTACCAGAAAGAGCCAGACAATATGTATATGCTGTGCCATCTACTGTTACAGATTCCGCCTTAACCTTCATATTCTTACTGCTTGTTGCCATAAGACCAAGTCCGTCTACTGTAGTACTTGATTTAATAGTTCCTAACTTCTTAAAATTAGAATTCTTGAAATTCCATGAATTCTGTGTTGCCGCATTAGCTGACAACACTGGTGCTGCTGTAAAACATACTAATAATACCGCAACAACAGCTGCAAAAACCCTTCTTGCCTTCTTAATCATGATTAACCTCCCAAACATTATAGATTAAATAGCAAAAGAGGCGTTATTTTGCTGGCAGTGTCCGATATCATGCAAAATAAATCGCCTCTGATGCTAAAAATACCATAATAAGGATAAAAATGAAATGGCTTAAAATTACAAAGATTTACGCAAGTGTTTGTGCATTTTGTATAGTTAGTTCTGAAATATACCGTTTTCTTAATACATTTTTACTTAAGAACTGATTTATTGTCATTAATAAATTACTCTCTATTATCTTTCAGGCTTTCAACCATATCAACCCTGTCAGCCTTTCTTCTCACTATAAGAAGTGATACTGCATAGCATGCAATCACTATTACTATAGTCAGTATTATGCTCTGTGCTGTTATTACCGGTGTGTAAAGCACCCCCTCCATTCCAGAATATATCCTGAATACCACAACCATCATAAAATACCCTGTAAGCATTCCGACTGCTATGCCAAACGGTATTATTATATGGTTTACATCAATAATCATTCTGTTAATTTCACGATTCTTAAGGCCGAGTACTTTAAGCATTGATATGTTGTGGCGGTTCTCTGAAATAAGCATATTTACAGATACATACAATGCCGCAATACATATAATCGCACCGATTACCGCAAGTGAATATATAATTGCGCCCATCTCTGTAAGAATTGTCTGCATCTGTTCCCTGATGTCATCAGATGTCACCGTCTTAGATATCTCATCACCTAAATCAAGCTTTTTCTCTGAAAGCAGTCCGTTGTATGTTCCGTCATCCCATACGAGCAGTTTTCTTGCATTGTTCTGGCTGCACACAAGCAACTTCTGGCTGTCATTCATTATAATTCCGCTTATTGTAACTTTCTTTTCTTCCATAGTAACAGGATTAACAAATGTAAATTCGTCTCCAACTTCGAGCTTGTAGGCGTATGCCATTACATTTGTAACATAATATCCATTGGAAAGGTCTACCCTGCTACCATCCTCAGTATCAATATTCAGATACTTCACATCTGTATCCGCGCCTATCAGTGAAAATGAAGAGCCGTCATGCTCGTATTTTCCTATAACAAGCTCATCTGCTCCTGCCACTTCATCTGTCTTTAGGCGGTTAAGCACATATTCATACTTAAAACTTCCCATGCTGTCAGCACCTCTGTCAATTACATTATTGATAGAGTCTATAAACATAAACGCAACTGTTATCATCAGTGCCCCTAAAAATGCACCTAAAAATACAACAAAGGTTCTTCCCGGATTGGCAAGTATGCTTCTTAATGCGAACTTATTTCTTACCTTGCCCTTCTTACCGGCTAATACATGTCTTGTTCTGCTGTCACCGTCTGCATTGCCATTAAGCATTTCTACTGTATCCTTCTTTAACAGCTTAGATACTTTATGTGCTGCCTCAAGCATATAGATAGCTGTCGGAATTATTATTCCTATAAGTGCTATCGGGATTGGAAGTGTGAATTTAACAGGCATTGGCTCATAATCTGCGAGGCTCATTTCGCCATATGGCTGCTGTATTATCTTGGTAATAATTGTAACAATAATGCCGCCGGCAAGTCCCGGAATCATTGCAAGCACACTGTAATGCCACATAAGCTGTCTTTTTGTGTAGCCAAGTGCTGACAGTGTACCAATCATTTTCTGTTCCTGCTTTATCTTTCTGCCTATTATAATAGCTATAAGTGCAACTGTAATAAGCGGCAGTGTGAACAGAAATACAAATGCCATAATAAGAAACATCATCGCCTGATCATCAACCATTGTAATTCTCTGGTTGTTGTCTTTAGCAAGATAGCTGTCTATCTTGTACTGCTCGTTCATGTCTTTTCTGAACTGTGTAACATCACTGTCGTCACTGTATACGACCTTGTACTGGCATGAATTGGTCTCAAGCGCATCGTATGCACTATCTGTCATGTATGCAAGGAAAAATGATGTGATATTCTTGTATGAATCATCAGCATTTTCAAGCATATACAGGTAATCAGGCCTTAAGAAATAACCTGTAACCTTGTATTCTTTCCCCTTAATTGTGAGCCTGTCGCCAATACTTACATGCTCACTTTCAGCATATCCCTTTGATATAACTATCTCATCATCGTTAGATATGTCATTTCCATCAATCACCTCATAAAGGTCGATTTTCTTATTGCGTTTGAAAACCCTTACTTTATATCCGTCCTCATTAATATTTACATAATGCTCTTTCTCAAATGTAACATTATATTTCTTCTCTATATTAGTAATCTCGTTATCAGGTATCTCCACATATGTTGTAAATGTGGCATCTTCCAGCTTATTATCTATAAAGAATTGGTCACCATATGATTTAATTCCTGTTCCTGCTATGTAAAAAAGATAGAACAGCAGCAGGGCAACTACCGTAAGAACTGCCGCAGCTACATAAAATGACAGATTCTCTTTAACATTTCTTAAATATCTCTTGTTAAGAGTCATAACCAGCCTCCTCATAATCACATTTTTTATAATTCAGATACTTGTTCTTTTACAATTCAAGTTCCTCTGCGCTGTGCTTACTGTTGTTATCTATGCAGGAAGCAACCTGACCATCTTTAATTCTTATGACCGTGTCAGCCATATCAGCTATCGCTTCATTATGTGTTATGATTATAATAGTAGTCTTAAACTGTTCGTTGACTTTCTCTATGAATTTCAGGACACTTCTTGATGACCTGGAATCAAGCGCACCTGTAAGCTCATCGCACAGAAGAATCTTAGGATTCTTGATTAATGCTCTTGCTATCGCAACTCTCTGCTGCTGTCCACCTGAAAGTTCCTTAGGAAAACGATTCTTGTATTTGTCAATATCAAGTGCTTTCATTACCTCTTCTATATCCATTGGCTGCTTTGCAATATCAGCGACAACCTGAATATTCTCCTGCACAGTAAGGTCTGGAATCAGATTGTAAAACTGGAATACAAATCCAACATCTTCCCTTCTGTAGTCTGTCATTTTCTTCTTGTCACTTCTGCTTATGTTCCTGCCTGAAATTGTAATTTCGCCTGAATCAAGTGAATCAAGACCTCCAATCATATTAAGAAGCGTACTCTTTCCTGAACCTGAAGGTCCGAGAATTACATATATCTTTCCTTCTCCCAAAGACAGGCTCACGCCGTCAAGTGCGTTGACAAGTGTTTCGCCATCACCATAATGTTTTCTTGCATTCTTAATATCTATAAACATATATTCCCTCCTATCATTTTCATAGTAGCAACTAGCTTGTGTTAGCTTGTGCTAACTTTATTGTGATAATAGCACTTGTGATAGTAATTAACAAGGGGATTTCACATAAAATACGGCGCGCCAGTTTCCTGACACGCCGCATTTTTAAGTAATTCATATTGTCACTTACCTTGATGTGAAAGTGGTTATCCTATCGATATTATAAAGAGGTATGTTAGTCATCCAGTCCTGCTCCCTGTAATCTGACATAGATGTCCTCACTGCATAATCAGGATTATATTTATCACAAAAAGCTCTTAAACTCTTTGCTCTTAGATTTTCCTCTGCCTTTACTTCAATTGGAATAACAGATGTTTTACCCTGCACAAGGAAATCAATTTTGTCATCAAAAACATTCTCCATTCTTGCATTACTATCAAAGTTCACATATGCAACATTTTTATGGACGTAAAAATGTGTTGCATCACACTTTTATGTACGAACTTTTGTGTTGTGTCGCATTTTTCTGCACGAACTTTTATGTTATGTTACATTTTTCTGCACGAACTTTTCTTAATCCACTCATCAGGCATCTCAAAATGCTGGTAATCTTTTGCATGTTCCCAGTCGCCGCCCCACTCAAATCCATGCTGCATAAACACCTTGTAGCACAAATCGTCATGGTCGATTTTATGTGGAAATTCAATGCTTCTGTCTGTATACTTTTCAGCATTGGCAGGCTCTACATTTCTTCTGCCATCAACATTTTTCACATAAGGATTATAAAGCGTGTTGATGTCAACCGCCAGCCCTAACGCATGCTTTGACAGCTTCGTTGAATAGGAAATGTATCTGAAATTAAACGCTGAAGAATTATTATCACTCATTGACTTCTCATCATCAGCATCGTATTCATCAATAAGTCTGATTTTTTCAATCTCATAACCAGCCTCGTAAAGCTGCTTAAATATATCAAGCACATCATCAGCAATCAGCCTGTTCACAACCAGCTCACCTGTGTGCGTTTTTCTATCAAATCCAACATGTAAAACCTTAAGATACCGCAAATCTTCTCTTGGAACTGTGCAGTTGTCCTTAAATGATTTCCCCTGCATTTTGGCAAATATGTCGTCTGGAATTGGTGATATGGTGAATGGTTGGGTGTTCATGTACTTGCTCCTCTGTTTTTTCTTATAATAACATTATCTGGCATGAGTTTCATTAAAAATATAAAGGGCATACATGAATTATTGCTCAAATCAGACAAATGTCTGACAAATTAGAGACAATCCATGTACGCCCTCTTAAATCTAATACTCAAATTCTACTATCCTGCAATTCTCACATATGCATGCTTCCACTTTCGTTCTGTGGCTCGCCTTAAGCGGTGTGATTTCAACAAATCCTTTGGCTGTTTTCGCATTTGTAAATACTCCAGGCACTTCATCGGCAAAGCTGAATGCGCCGTCTTTGCTGCTGAAAAGGTATCCCTGCCGCATTTCCTTATTACATTTTGGACAAATCATACATAACACCTCATTCCTTAATATCTTTACTAAGAACCGACATTGCCATGCTAAGTTTTTCTTCAAACTGCTCTGCTTTAACAAGGGCTATGCCCTCATTGTCATCACCGAGCACAACCAGCCTGCTGCCATTCACCAGTCCAAAAGTCTCTCTAGCCTCTTTAGGAATAACTATCTGCCCACGGTCATTCACTGTGACAACACCCCACATGTGTTTGCCCTTCGGTGCCGGCGCCATCCTTTGCCCTTCAAGTTGCACATCGTCATTAATCAAGGAATCTATCGTCACGCCATAAAATTCTGCAAGCCTGCCGCATTTTTCAATATCAGGAATTGTTTCACCACGCTCCCATTTGGCATATGCCTGCCTCGATATTCCAATAACCTCTGCGATATCCTCCTGCGTCTTACCCGCAAGCGACCTCAGCATAATAAGATTCTCCTGTAGCATAATGTCAGTCCTTTCTGTTGTTATGTATGTATTATAACCCTTGTAAAATGTGGATTCCACCAATTGTAGTTGTCAGAAAAGTGGGAATTGTGGTGGAATTGGTTGCGTAAAAATTCACTTTAAAATTAAAAAGAGGGACAGATTTCTCTGCCCCTCTCAAGTATACATCCGCAAATGAATACCCCAATTAGTATCTATAATATACAATATCAACCTTAAAAATGCAAGGTTATTATTTATATATAACTTTCTGTTAGTATATTATTGTATTAGTATTGATAAATACAGACACTTGGGAACAGCGTAAGTTAGATGAGGTAGTAGATTTTTTAGATACACAAAGAAAACCACTTGAAGGAAGCAAACGTGTTTCTGGTCCGTATCCATATTACGGAGCATCTGGAATTGTTGATTATGTAGAAGAGTATTTGTTTGATGAAGAGTTAATTCTTTTGAGTGAAGATGGAGCTAATATTACAGATAGAAATTATCCTGTATGTTTCTTAGCATCAGGTAAATACTGGGTAAATAACCATGCACATGTACTTAAAGCAAAACGTGGTTATGAGAATAATTTTATCTGTAATTCAATGGAACGTAAAGATTTTACACCATTTAATACAGGTATGGCTATGCCTAAACTTAATCAAGAAGTTTGCAGAAATATTCCGATTTTATGCCCTGAGTATGCTGAACAAAAGAAAATTGGAGACTATTTCAGAAACCTCGACCGCCTCATCACTCTTCATCAGCGTAAGTTATTTTTAAATTTTGCAAAAAGAAATGATTGGGAACAGCGTAAGTTGGGAGAAATCATAACTGAATATAAAGAGACTGTTGATTCGGACTGCACATTACCAATTCTTACTTCATCCAAAACAGAGGGCGTAATACTGCAAGAAGAGCACTTTGGAAGAAAGCAACAGCATGATATTACCGGGTACAATATACTACCAAGAAATTACTGTACTTATCGAAATAGAAGTGACGGAGTAGACTTTACATTTAATATCAACATATGCTGTGATAAAGGGATTATTAGTAAATTTTATCCTGTTTTTAGTGGCAAAAATAGTGATGTTTTCTTCCTCTCATTGGTATTGAATAATAGTGAAGAAGTTGTACATGAAATAGCATATACATGTACAGGAACAGGACAGAAGGTACTGTCATTTCTTGATTTGCAAAAGATGAAGGTCAGGGTACCAAATTTTGATGAGCAAAAAGAAATTGCAGCATATTTTGAAAGCCTCGACCACCTCATCACTCTTCATCGGCGTGCGTATTACAATAAAAAAGGAGGACTTACAAATGTACACAACGACAACCAACAACACTATGCTATTCTGTGATTACTACAAACAATGGATTACAGTCTATAAGGAGGGGGCTATTCGACCTGTTACCATGAGCAAATATAATATGGCTCATCAATGGCTTGAGAAGCTTATTCCTAACCTAACTATTGGTGAACTTGATCGTTTTTCTTATCAGAAGCTTCTTAATGATTATGCAATATCCCACGAACGACAAACTACAATGGATTTTCATCATCACCTCAAATGTGCAATCCTTGATGCCGTTGATGAAGGGCTTATTCTAAGAGATCCTACCAGAAAAGCAATTATTAAAGGAAAGACACCTCGTAAGAAGAAGCCTAAGTATCTTAACCAATATGAACTTCACAAACTATTGGATAATCTCGATTTAAAATCGGAGGTTAATTTAGACTGGCTTATCCTATTAATTGCTAAAACAGGAATGCGTTTTTCTGAGGCGTTGGCACTTACACCTAAAGATTTTGACTTATCTCGTCAGATGCTTTCAGTTTCTAAAACATGGGATTATAAAAACCATACTGGTTTTCTTCCTACTAAAAATAAATCTTCTATCAGAAAGATACCGTTAGATTGGCAAACTGTTATGCAATTTGCTGAACTTGTAAAAAGATTACCTGAAGATGAGCCTATTTTTGTAAATGGAAGAATTTATAATTCTACCATCAACAGTGTTCTTGCAAGACATTGCAAAGAAGTTGATATACCTATAATTTCAATTCATGGATTGAGACACACTCATGCATCGCTCTTGTTATTTGCTGGGGTATCAATAGCAAGCGTTGCCCGTAGATTAGGACACTCAAATATAACAACTACACAAAAAACATACTTACATATCATTCAAGAACTAGAAAGTAAAGACATAGATTTAATTATGAGATCACTATCTAATTTAAATTAATAATAGCAATACGCACGCTAATTTATAGATAAATGAAGAAAGCTTGTAGCAAAAACTACAAGCTTTCTTCGCTTTTATTCAATTAGTGAACCAATTTCTGGCATAAGTATTTCTTTAAATTCTCTAATAAGAGTTCCATTAAATTTGAATTTAGGAAGTGCTTCAGATGTTTCCATTTTATATGTCGCATAATCAGCAAGCTCCTTCAATTTATTTTCATTTGCAAGCTCTCCGTCTTTATAATTATAAGCTTCATATTTAACAGCCTCAAACGGAACATACCACTTTTTCGAGAATTTTTCTATTTCCTTATCTATGGCAGTATAACGCATCTGATTAATAATAACAGACATATCTTGTCCCATAAACTTGGCTTTGTCCTGTTCAATTTCATCTAATACCTGTAATAATAAATCACTTAATTTAGGATTATCCTCTGCAAAATCTTTTACAATCTCTTTTAGCTCCAGTAATTTATGTTCAAATTCTGCCTCATTAAATTCTATGTCTTTTTGATCCAAGAAATCTACAAAACCTTGTAACAATTCTACAATGTACTCAAAATCAATTTTAAATTTACTATATGCCACTAAATCATAATCATCTCTAATTGGTTCATCTCCTGTATCATCTGGTGGATCTTTTTTTAATTCTTCAATAACATTATTATAAACTGCTGCATAATCTTCGTATATCTGCTGGCTAAAACCATATTCACCCAAGATTTCAGGTTCAAAAGTTGAAAATGATTTTAAATGTGCATAATCATGATCTAAGTCTCTAAACAATTTAATAAATGTTTTCTTTTGTTTCTTAGATAGTCCATTTACATCTGCTGGTGTAGGAGCAAATGTTCTTATTGTCTTTAATGATAAAACAAAATTATTAAGTACAGTCTCCCAATCTTCAGCAATTGCTTGTCCTATACCACCCTTAGAATATAACACCAGTGCATCATTTATTTTTTCCTTATATTCTTTAGGACTTCTAAATGTAACAATCTGACCATATTCCTTGTTTTGATCATATAGACGATTTGTTCTTGAAAATGCCTGTATCAATCCCTGTGGGCTCATTGGAGGCCTGTCAATAAATAATGTTGATAAACATGGAGCATCAAAACCTGTAAGCAACCTATCTACCACTATTACAATATCAACCTGCTGTTCCCTATCTGCATATCTTTTTTCTTTTCTTGCCAGTCTATCATTTAAATTGCCATTATATGCTCCAAGCCCTTCAATAGCATATTTTGTACCAAAAAGTTTATTGTAATATTTTAAATATCTCTTCATGGAATCCTGATTAACTTGTGATTGTTCTTCATTTTCTGATACAGAAAATGTAATAGCAACTTTAGGAAAATCTGGTAAGATTCTTTTTACATCATCACTTATTTTAAGTTCATCTTCCCCTGCTTTAATTTTCAAAATCATATCATAATATTTTTGAGCAATAGCTATAGATTCAACTGTAAGCATAGCTTCATAGGTCTTTCCCCTTCCATTCTGCATTCCAAATTTAGCTAATGATTGATTAATAATTATGTTCAAAACATTTCTCATGTGATTTACACTGTGATAATATTTATCTTCATCATCCTTTGGAATATCTCTAGGTCCAAGATTTTCAACATTAAACCCTAGTACTGCTCCATCATGAATTGCTTCTTTTATCGTATAACTATGAAGGCATGGTCCATATAACTCTTCTGTTGTCTGCGGTAAATCTCCTTTTTGTTCGTATTTATTCTCCTCAAATATAGGTGTTCCAGTAAACCCAAACCAGATTGAATTATTGAAGAATTTTTCTATATCTCTCTTAGTTTGAGGGGTTACTGCTCTATGACATTCATCTACTACAAACGCTACCTTAAGAGCCTTTATTTTATTATATTCTTTTGTTCCCTCTTTAAGTCGTCTGTTAATCATAACCTGCATCTTCTGACGTGTGGTTACAATCATCTGTCTGTTATCATCTGCTAATTTTTTTATCAAGCTGCCCACATGTTCAGTATCGTCTACATCAATTGTATCGTTATCTGCATATGACTGAAAAGCGCCTTTTGTCTGTAAATCTAAATCTTTTCTATCAATTAAAAAAACAGTTTTTTGAATTGATGGTATATCCATCAAAAGATTTCTTGTAGCCTTATATGATGTCATTGTTTTTCCAGAACCAGTTGTATGCCAGATATATCCTGATTTACCAGCTTTAGATGCTTCTCTCATTGCTTCAATAGCATGTATCTGGTAAGGTCTTAAAATAAGCAATTTTTTCTTGTCATTATCTAAAACTGTATATTTTGTTACCATCTCATGAGCCTGTGGTATTCTGAGTACAGCTTCAGCAAAATCAATATAATCACATACTGGCATATTTTCTCTATCTATCCAGCCTGTTAAAAACTTTTTGTTTAATTCAGTATCTCTTGCTGCTGAAAAATACTTTGTATCAACAGCATTACTAACCACAAACATCTGTACATTTGAAAAAATGCCATGAAATTTTCCTTCAGCTATGTATTTCTTTATCTGACGGTATCCGTCCATATAAGCATGTTCTTTATTCTTTAATTCAATGTGAATTAATGGAATTCCGTTAATTAAAAGTGTAACATCAAACCGCCTATCTCTTGCATTAACACCATTATCATCTTTAAATGCCTGATACTGATTAATTACTTCATAAACACTTGAACCCCCTGCCACATGTTCATTATTCATAACAACTAAATGAAGCGTCTCATTTCCTCTTTGAACATGAACATAAACTTTACCATTTTCTCCAACAAGCCACTTTCCTGCATCATAAAATGATGCATGTGACAAATCATTTTTAACTTTTGCAAACTCAGATTCACTAAGTGGAATATCGTCTAATTTAGCTTTGTTATTCTGTTCCAAAATATATTTAAAATTATTCCACAAATCTTCTTCTGTCCTAATGTCTGGTCTATATGTCCATTGAGATTCACCACTACAAAGCTGATGTATAAGCCTATTTTCAATTACTGATTCTAATTCTGCCATAATCACTTATCCTTTCTGCGGAAACATATTCTGTAACATATATTTTTTAAATTCTTTTAGTTCATCACACTTACGTTGATGAAGAGTGATAAGGTGATCGAGCTGTTTGAAATACGCTCCAATTTTCCGTTGCTCATCTAATGATGGTATTGTGACTTCATAAGGTTCAACATGTTTATTATTTATCTGAGGAATAGTTGATGTATCAGCAATCTTGTATAAACCTTCTTTAGAAATAATATTATACAAAAATTCTGAATCTAATTTTTCAGAAGTAAGTGCCATCATATTTGTATCCATATAGCCATCAATTCCCATAATACGGACTTTATTGGTCATAATAGCCGCACCTCTTTTTGGAAAAACAACACTCCCTTTTGTTACTCTTTTTACTGTTGAATGCTCAGCAACTTTATTTTGAGTATCAACAACATATTTGTCGTTGTAATTCAAATCGTCTACTTTAACATACAATTCTGTTCCTACTTCAAATTTTGAAGGTGCTTCCCCAGACGTTATGCTTACGGATTCCCCCAACTTACGCTGTTCCCAATCATCAGTAAATCCTTTGAATCTAATATTAGGTGTATTTCCCATTCTTACACCTCCTTAAGAATCTCTATAAATTCCTTAATTGCTGTTTCTGTCTCAGATGAGCTAAATGTAAGATCATTAAGCATATCTACTAAGGCTGTATTGCTTTCCTTAATAGCCTTATTGGTCTCTTTTATGCTATCTGTAAGTGCTTTTATATCTATTTCATCCTCTTCTTCACTTGTATCTACATATCTAGGGATATTAAGATTATAATCATTTGCTTTTATATCTTCATATGAGGCCAGATATGCAAGTTTATCTACAGATTTTCTATTATTATAGAGTTCTAATACTTTATCAATATGTTCTTCATTCATTACATTTTGCTTTTTTTCTTTTTCATAGAGATTAGATGCATCTATAAAAAGGACATCTCTACCCTCTCTATGTTTTTTAAGAACTACTATACATGTTGGAATTGATGTATTATAAAACATGTTAGCTGGCAAACCAATTACTGCATATATAGAACCATTTTTCAGTAAGGTTTCTCTGATTGCTCCTTCAGCAGCCCCTCTAAATAACACTCCATGAGGAAGTACGATTGCCATTGTTCCTGTCTGCTTCAGATGATAAAAACCATGAAGTAAAAATGCATAGTCAGCTTTTGACTTAGGTGCAAGTTTTCCCCCGTAATCCATAAATCTTTCATCTTGTTTAAATCCTTCTGCTGCAGACCATTTAGCTGAATAAGGAGGATTCATAGTAACAACATCAAATTCTGTCTCTTCATCAGTAGGCCAGTCAGCATCTAATGTATCTCCATTTCTTAAATGCTGATTTTCAGGATGAACTCTATGTAAAAACATATTCATTCTTGCTAAATTATAAGTTGATGGCATAAGCTCCTGACCATAGTACTTAATATAATCTGGTTCTGTTGAATAATTTCTACAACTGAGCATTAAAGAACCTGAACCCATACATGGATCATAAACCTGAAGCCCCTTTTTATTTTCCTGCCCTGTCATTGCGATTCTACAAAGAATCTGTGCAGGTCCATGTGGAGTATAAAATTCGCCTGCTTTCTTACCAGTTTCCGATGCAAACTGTCCTATTAAATACTCATATGCATTTCCAAGAACATCTCCTTTTGCATGAATTAAGTCTGCTCCATCAAGCACTTTTATTACTTCTGCTATTGTAGCACTCTGTTTCTGATCTCCTGTTCCTAATCTGTTAGAATATAAATCCACATCAGCAAACAATCCATTAAATAATTCATCTGATTCCTGAATACGATTAAATGCAGCCTGCAATTTTTCTCTATTAAATGCATTTTCCTTAGCATCATTTAATATACTTACATATGTCATATCTGGATCAAGTGTATAATGCATTGACTCTCTTAATTCCTGTAATAAATCCTTTGCATCCACTGTTTTCATTACTTCTTCATATTGCTTTTGTGCTTCTTGTAAATCATCTGGTGTCTCATCATTCAACAAATCATACACTTTTGCTAAATATGAATCAGACAAATATTTATAAAATACTAATCCTAATAAATATGTTTTGTACTCATTCGCATCCATCTTTCCTCGGAGCACATCTGCTCCACTCCATAATACCTGCAATAAATCTTTACTTTCTGCCATTTTTAATCCTCCTCGAGTTTCCTTATAATTGTAAGAGTTAATTTTTTAATATTCTCTGCCTGCTTTATCATTAGGCGATTTTGCACTAAAGACTGTCTATATATTTCCCCAATCTTATGTTGTGTTTCTATATCAGGCAATCTTATTTTCAGTTCTCCTACTATTTTCATATTAAGCTTCTTTACGCTTAATGTTGTTCCCTGATGAACCATTGCTATTTGCTGTTCAAAATCTTTTCCTTCATTAAATTGATAACAAAAATACCACTTATCCAGTATTTGCTCATTAAATTCACATTTTAGAAAATTTGATGTAATACATTTATCTTTATTATCAACTGAAACTGGAGCTACTTTTGATTTTATAAGATTAATGATACATTCTGATTTATTACTTTGCTCTGTTATTCCATACAAATCATTTTCGAAATCTTCTAACGAATACAAAATTAATTCCTGCTCTTTAATTCTCGTAGGATTTTTACCTATTGTAAAGCTAACTACATCACTTAATTGTTCTAATTTCATCGCAGCTCCTTTCTGTAATTTAGTTAAATTACACTATTATGATAACACATTAGATTATTTTGTCAACATGTAATTTAGTTAAATTACATGTTAAGGTTAACCCCAAAAACCCTTTCCATTGTTATTTTCCCCAGCCTATATTATAATTTTTATTAACTACACCAATGAAGGTGTTTTATTAAATGAAGAAAAATAGTTTTTTCGCAGCCTGCCGTTTAAATTGCTGGTGGGCATTATTGACGGCTCTGACAATTAATATGTTTCTTTGACATATGTAAAGTGCTATAATCAGCACATGAATACACGCGCCTGCGGCGCAGAAATGAGGTAACATATGCCATTTATTAATTCAAAGATAAGCACTTCTCTTACAGAAGCACAGGAAACTGAAATCAAAACACGTTTAGGTCAGGCTATCCAGACAATTCCCGGCAAGTCAGAAAGCTGGCTCATGGTCGGCTTTGAACCTGACTACAAGCTCTACTTCAGAGGAAGCAATGCCGAGCCTATAGCTATGGTCGAGGTCAGCGTTTACGGCAGTGAGAATCCATCTGCCTTTTCTAAACTCACTGGCCAGATATGTGACATTTTTAAAGATGTTCTTGGAATTGCACCAGATCATGTATATGTAAAATATCAGGCTGTTTCTAACTGGGGATGGAATGGAGATAATTTCTAATATACATTAATAAGCGGGACACTCTTTTATGAATGTCCCGCTTATATATTTTCTAAAATTCTTTTCTTTCCATAATCCGCACACTAATTGCATAAGAGAGCAAAAAAGCACTTAATACATTTGTCTTTACCAGCTTCGCAAATGCAATCAACGATGCCGTAACCGGCAGAAATACCAATCCCACAGGAATCTTGGAAGCCATGTCTCCAAACCTTTCCATTGTTATTTTTCCCAGCCTATATTATAATTTTTATTAACTACACCAATGAAGGAGATTTATTAAATGAAGAAAAATAGTATTTTTCGCAGCCTGCCGTTTAAATTGCTGGTGGGCGTTATTGCTGGCGTCCTGGTGGGACTGCTGTTAAGTTCAACTGATGGCAATGCATTTTCACGCGCCATTTTGAATATTGTTGTAACTCTGAAATATATTCTCAATCAGATAATTAATTTCTGCATACCGCTGATAATCATTGCATTTATTGCACCTTCGATTACTCAGATGGGTAAAAATGCATCAAAGCTTCTTCTGATTGCAGTTACAATCGCATATACATCATCAGTTGGTGCTGCACTTTTCTCTACAGCATCCGGATATCTTTTGATACCACATTTGTCAATATCCTCTACTGCTGATGGATTGAAAGAGCTTCCGGCTGCGGTTTTCGAATTATCAATCCCGCAGATAATGCCTGTTATGAGTGCACTTGTGTTCTCAATTATGATTGGACTTGCTGCCGCTTGGACAAAAGCAGAATTGATTTCAAATATTCTTGAAGAATTCCAGAAAATCGTGCTTGCGATAGTTTCAAAAATCATGATACCGATTCTTCCATTTTTCATCGGACTCACTTTCTGCGGACTCTCATACGAAGGTTCAATAACAAAGCAGGTTCCTGTGTTCCTGAAAATCATAATTATTGTATTAATCGGACATTACATTTGGATGGCTCTGCTTTACACAATCGCAGGATTGTATTCTAAGAAGAACCCGATTGAAGTAATCAGACATTACGGTCCTGCATACCTGACATCAATTGGAACAATGTCATCTGCTGCCACACTCGCAGTTGCACTCCAGTGTGCCGGCAAATCAAAGGTTTTGAGAAAGGACATGGTCTCTTTTGGAATTCCTTTGTTTGCAAATATACATTTGTGCGGCTCAGTGCTGACAGAGGTATTTTTCTGCATGACTGTATCAAAGATTTTGTATGGCACTATTCCATCAGCCGGAACTATGATTCTGTTCTGTGTGCTTCTCGGAATATTTGCAATCGGCGCACCTGGCGTACCTGGCGGAACAGTTATGGCTTCGCTCGGACTTATTACCGGCGTGCTTGGATTTAACGACACTGGAACTGCCCTTATGCTTACAATATTTGCACTTCAGGACAGCTTCGGAACAGCCTGCAATGTAACAGGCGACGGTGCGCTCACACTTATCCTGACTGGATATGCAGAGCGCCACGGCATCAAAGAAGGTACTGACAATTAATATATTTCTTTGACATATGTAAAGTGCTATAATCATCACATGAATACACGCGCCTGCGGCGCAGAAATGAGGTAACATATGCCATTTATTAATTCAAAGATAAGCACTTCTCTTACAGAAGCACAGGAAACTGAAATCAAAACACGTTTAGGTCAGGCTATCCAGACAATTCCCGGCAAGTCAGAAAGCTGGCTCATGGTCGGCTTTGAACCTGACTACAAGCTCTACTTCAGAGGAAGCAATGCCGAGCCTATAGCTATGGTCGAGGTCAGCGTTTACGGCAGTGAGAATCCATCTGCCTTTTCTAAACTCACTGGCCAGATATGTGACATTTTTAAAGATGTTCTTGGAATTGCACCAGATCATGTATATGTAAAATATCAGGCTGTTTCTAACTGGGGATGGAATGGAGATAATTTCTAATATGCATTAATAAGCGGGACACTCATTTTTTTATGAATGTCCCGCTTAAATATTTTTTTCTAAAATTCTTTCTTTTCCATAATCCGGACACTAATTGCATAAGAGAGCAGTATGAGAAGTACTGTCACTACCACTGCAATTCCTGCAAGTATCCAGCCATTCATTTGGTTTAAAAATGAAAAGGCACTTAATACATTTGTCTTTACCAGCTCCGCAAATGCAATGACAGACGCTCCCATTACACCACATGCCCCCGAAATGACTACTCTGCTCTTTTCTACTCCGGATACTAGCTGCAGCGGAATCAGCAATGCAATCAACAATGCCGTAACCGGCAGAAACACCAATACCACAGGAATCTGGGAAGCCATGTCTACCGGCATCTGCTGTTTCATTTCTAGGATCATGTAAAGTCCCGCTGCCACAAGCCATGAAACCGTTCCTCCTGTAAGACAGAAAAAATATTTTTCCCTCACATACGTTTCTGCATCAATCGGCAAAGTCATCAAAAATCCATATCCTTTATCAAGCTCGTCATAGGTAACTGTATTTATCAGAAGAATACTGATTGCAAACGGCAACCACCCCAGGATAACCGCTTCATTCTGTAATCCTATCACCACTCCAATGATAAGAAGGAAAATTAATGCCTGTTTATTACACCAAATTAATCGGAAATCTTTTTCTACTAATCCTGCCATTATCTGTACCCTCCCGTCATCATAAGAATTAATTCATCAATTCCGCCCTGCTCCACCGCAATCTGCGGATAATTTTCCTGATAAAATCTTCTGTCATTAGTAAAGCAGGCATAACCATAAGTTTCTTTCTGTACTTTTATGACTGCTGTCTTGTCTAATGTCCTGTATTGTTCCTCATTCACCTTCAAAATACCATACTGCTCTAAAATAACATCTGTGTCCTCATGCAAAATGATTTTTCCGTCATGAATGAGATAAATGTCGTCACAAAGTGACTCCAAATCTGTGGAAATGTGCGATGTAATCAATATTGTGCGCTTCTCGTCCTGCGCTATATATTCCCGTAGCAAATCAAGGATTTCATTCCTTGCCTCCACATCAAGCCCTGCGGTCGGCTCATCTAAAATCAACAAATCAGCTTTATGGCTGATTGCTGTCAGCACCCTCAGTTTTGCTTTCATACCTGTGGAAAATTCTTTTAATTTCTTCTTCCGTGGAAGCTTTAAAGCCTCACATTTTTGGTCAAAAAAATCCTTCTGGAAATCAGGATACATTTTAGCAAGGATATGCCAGACATCTTCCACCGTAAATTGTGAACTAAAGCCTGCCTCCGTCAAAGATACTCCGATTTTCTGCTTTACCGCAGCCGGAAGCTCTCCACCTTCGTTACCAAACACACAAATCTTTCCAGCATCCGGCTTTACCAGTCCAAGTATCAGTTTAATTGCCGTACTTTTTCCTGCGCCGTTTTTTCCTACAAACCCTGTAATTCTCCCCTCTGGTATTTCCAAGGATAGTTCCAGTTCAAAGTCCTTATATTTTTTTCGGACATTCTGCATTGTTATCATAATTCGCCTTTCTATTTCTCATCAAGTATGAGCTTTACAACCTCTAAGATTTCTTCTTTCTCCATCCCAATTGCCACTGCCCGGTCAATGACTTTGTCAAAGTCCTCTTCCACAGCAATTCTTCTCGCCTCCGACGCAAGCTGTTTATCCGAAGCAGTCACATATGTTCCCTTTCCGTGAACAGTCGTAACAAAGCCTTCCTCTTCTAACTTGTCATAAGCTTTCTTTACAGTCAGCGCGCTGATGCGAAGTTCCCCTGCAAGCGTCCTCACAGACGGAAGTGCCTCTCCCTCTTTTAATACAGACTGGATAATCTTTGACTTTATCTGCTCCATAAGCTGTTCGTAAATCGGAACCATGGAAGAATGATTTAATATAATATGCATATTTTTGTTTTCTCCTTTGTGATAAACAGTATATAACAGTTGATGTGTGTTGTCAACTGTTATATACTGTTTATTAAAAATATACAAAATAAGAGCCACTCTAAGGTGACTCTCATTTATTTTTATATTTAACTTAACTAAAATATTTTACCTATTTTTCTGTTAATCTACAAGAAGTTCCCTACAATAATATTTTAATCCTTTTTGAGCATTCTCTTTCTTATAAATATAAAAATCGTACCAAACTTTCAAAGTTTAGTACGATATCTCCACTATAATAGGATTATTTCCTCTCGACTATCCAACCAGCTTATCTAACATTCCTACAATCTTTTCTCTTTCACCACAGCCATTAGTCTTAAATCTTAATAATGGAATTTCATACAAATCCATTATGCGATCCTTTAATAAATCTCTTGAAGCCTGTACGGTATCCTTTTTATGAAATTCATATCCATCAACTTCAATCGCTAAAACCGGCTTTTTACTGATTCTGTTGTAAATCAGAAAATCCAGATGTGTTGCAGGATTCATTGCATACTGGCACTCTCTGTCATTTAATAGTTGAGGATTTTTAATCAGCATATTCAATGGAAAATGACAAATAACATCTAAACTTGAATACTTATTATCCGCAATTATTTCCTGTATCAATGAATACATAAGATTCTCAGAGTCATATTCTGATATCTTTTTATATTTCTGCAAATATGCTATTCTTTCCTCAGTATACTGCTTGTAAAGATAATCAAAGATTGAATAAATCTTACTCTCAACAACTTCAAAATTATTATACTGAATGTAATCTATTAAATCTGTTATATTGCGTTCTTTTGACTGTTCATTTCCAGTCACAACCAGCATCAGTTTCTTTTTTGCCCTTGAAACAGCAACATTAATCAAATATGGATCATCTGCAAAATCTGATATTTCATCATCTACAGTGGATATAATAATATTGTCTTTCTCCTTGCCCTGAAACTTATGTACGGTAGCTGCATCAATATCTGTTATCTCCCTGTTCAATGCTTCAACCTGATTCCTGTACGGAGTAATAATCCCTGTTTCTTCCGGGTTGAAGTTATATTTAGGCATAATTTCATTTTTTATAACATCTATCTGACGCTGACTGTAATGATTTCGTTCATGATTTCCGGCAACTGTTTTCACAACTGACAAAACATCATCTTCACCATTATCCTTTGTCATAATAATCAGTTCACCACGATAAAATTTCTGATTACAGAAATTAATTATTTTAGGATGACACCTATAATGCTCTCGCAATAATGTCTGTGTTACATCAGGCATAATATCCAGAATTGACTGCAAAAAGCTCTTTGTAAACTGATATCCTTCTTTCAGATTATATGTATCAAATATAGCTTTTGCTCTGACCCTCATATCTTCTGTAACAACATTTGGAAGCTGCTTAGTATCTCCCACAATAACCACATTTCTCGCACAAGAAAGTGCTAAAGCCCCTGTTGCAATATCTACCTGTGATGCCTCGTCCATAATAAGATAATCATATACCACATCTGAATTCAGACTATTTCTTGATGAAAATGTGGTACTTAATATAACCGGATACTCCTTCAATACATCATTGGATTCCTTCCACAGATTATCCTCACTAAATACTCTCCGGCTGTCGTTCCCTTCATATCTTCTTGCCAGCTTGTCTTTTAGTAAAATCATTGAATTGTCACATAAATCGTCAAGCAAATGCTTATCAACACCGTTTAAATATCCCTCAATATCTGAAATCTGCTTAGATAATTCTTTTTCTTTTGCCTTATAATACATAGCCTGAAATGTTGTAATTATCTTTGAAAATTCCTGCTTATAAAAACTCCAGTGTGTTATGCCATACTTGAAAAATGTCTTTATTTTAAACCAGAATCCTATTGTCTTTTTCTCCTCTGATATTGCCTGACACTCCTGCCATAACATCATCCATTGTTTTGATGATAACATTTTCTTGCACTTTATATTATCTGTATTAACATCGGATTCTTCAACATACTGGTTAAAATATTGCTGTTCTGTAACTAATTGAGATAATTCCTGCCTTAAATAAGCAAGTTTTTCCTGTTTATCAAAAAATTCTTTTAACCTAACGGATTGCTCTGATATTTTCTTACGCATTTCACCAAATTCTTCAGACATTTTCCAAGTTAAAAAATCAGGATAAGATGAATCCTGATGCTCAACAAATGTTTTCTTATTTTTAGAACTTCCCAGTGTTGCAGCAACAAATCCTAGATTATACTTTGGCAATGATAGTTTGTCATATACATTTTCAGTTGCAGAATTATTATTAGATACAATCTGTACCGTTTTGTCCTGCATCAATATATTAGCGATAATATTTAATATCGTCTGTGTTTTACCTGTTCCCGGCGGTCCTTGTATTACACTTATCTGATTCTCCATCGCATTTTTTACAGCATTATACTGACTGTTATTACAGCCAAATGGAAATATCGGAACATATTCTCCCCCTCTTTTACCAGTATTCAATAAAGAAGGATTCAAATATTTTGCTAATGCAACCTCATTACCAACATAAGTAATTTTATCAAATCTTTTAGGTAATAATTTTTCCCCCGTCTCTTCATTTCTAATATTACTCAATTCAGCAATCTGCTTTATATATTGGAATACATCGGCAGACCTTTTATCATTCAGGCACGACTCTGCAATATGTAAATCGCTCTCATGGTAATCCCGTTCACTGCCGTCTTTAAAACAAATATGCCAATAAGACTCCTGTCTGCCTCTGAACACAGATATTGCATCTATATCAAAAAACTCCCGTCCCTCTCTGCTAATACGATACGACTTAGGATTTAAAACATCCGGCTTAGTTAATTTCTCAACATTCATATATGCATAGGGATAACTTTTCCCATTATTAAATTTCACATTCCATTTATGTGTCTCCGTGTCGTACACACATGACATTACTTCGGTTGTCTTTATCTCGCCCTTGATAATAATCATATAATATCTTTTATCCATTTAGGCCTCACTGTTTCTGGTTGTTATCAGAAAAAATTATTCAAAATAGTACATTTGAATACATAAATAACTTTTCTTAATCTATTCCTAATCATTCATAATCTCTTTTATTTTCTTAATGCAGAAAACACACGCCTTAAAAAATCTATAAAAAGAAAACCCATTTTTACTATTGCTTTGTATGTAATTTATTATATTGTTATCGTTATTTGTATAATACATTTAGGTCGGAATCTTATGGAGTCTATCACTTATGTGTTAAGTATACCACCTATCATTATTCCTTTTATTATTAAAATGATTAAACCAGACTTATCTCTCAAAATCTGGATTCATTCGTATGAAAATAAAGAGACTTATTTCTCAGCAAAAAGAATGCTGGAAACATATCAAGAAAAAGTAAAACAACAAGAAGCTTTAGTTAATAAGCTCACACTTGAACAAACCAAGTAATATTCCAAAAATTATTGTCATTTGATTGTCACTCAACCAAAAACGAGCCAAGAAAAGCCGTAAATTCGGCATTTCTTGGCTCTTGTACATTACTCAAACTCGCAGAGTCTGGTTTGATTTAGGTTATTTCAATATGGTTATCTATACTATTTTGTATTGTTATTCTACACCTTTTCCACACGTTATTCTTCGTTTCACATATTTTTAGTACCAATCCAGTACCATTGCTATATTGTCATTATTGTGTGTAGTTCCGGTGGCTTGCAGGTTTGTTTACTATTCACAGAATAAATTTCTGTCGGTTTGCAAGTCCACCTATGGAAATTATAATCTCCGGACGATGTTTCTGCAACTAGAAATTTTGAGGTACTAATGGATAGCATCATTCTTTTCCATATCATTCATCAATTTATCAAAGTCACTTTCATATAGTGAATCCTGTATAACTCTGTATTTCTCAAACTCACTTTCTGCAAATTCCTTTGCAATAGCTGCTGTTACTTTTCCTTTATCCTGAAGTACATCCGCATCATTAAATCTAAGAAATGCGTCAAGCTTTGTTTTCCAATCTTCCATAGTCATAGGAATATGTCTTCGTGCCTGTCTTGTTGCATAATCAAGATACATTGTCACAATCTCATTTAATTCTGCAAGTTCTTCTTTTTCTAAGTAGTTTTTTGCAATTGACACATCTGTTTTTACTATTTTACCATCAGGCGCATTTTTCCATGATTTAAGTCCCATATGTTCCTTATTATGATCAGCTCTTGCCACTATCACTTCTGCCGCTGTATTACCATGAACTGCATAATGCATCTTATTCTGAACTGTTGCATAAAACTCTCTTGTCACCTGTGAATTCTTATCATAATCAACTGCTGTTGCATATATATCTGTAATTTTCTGGTAAAATCTTCTCTCACTTGCTCTGATTTCCTGAATCTCAGCAATAAGATGCTCAAAATAATCTTCGTCGAAAATCTGTCCATTAATCAATCTGCTTTTATCAAGAACATAACCCTGCTTTGTAAATGTATCTAACACTTTGGTTGCCCATGTCCTGAACTGTGTTGCCCGTTCTGAATTAATTCGATACCCCACAGCAATAATAGCTGCTAATGAATAGAACTTATAATTGTATGTTTTCCCATCATCCGCAGTTTGTGCAAATTTTGCACAAACTGAATTTTCATCTAATTCTCCCTCTTTAAAAATATTGCTCAGATGTTTTGTAATCACACTTCTATCTACATCAAAAAGCTGTGAAATTGCCTTCTGCGTAAGCCATACATCGCCATTCTGAACCCTGACTTCTATTCCGTCTTCTCCTGCATCTCGTGTGAAAACCAAGAAATCAACAGTGCTATTTCTTATCTGTAATCCTTTGCTCATAAACGCATTCCTTTCTCTATTCTCATGAAACGTCTTCTTTACATCTTATGGAATCCATATGTTTTAGTCCTATTCAGCTCAACCATTATCTCCAAATGTAATTTCCATCAATTCACTAGCTATCTCTTTACTCAAAACCCTCATAATACTGTCATCAACCTTATCCTTCGCCAAAAGATTAATATTTCCATACCAGACAACTTCCTGATCTATAACAGCAAATCGTTCACATGACTCTTCTACTGTTTTAATGTAGAAACCAGCTTTGCGCATTTCTTCATGTAGCTGCATCCAGTATGATGCATCTCCAAATCCATAGGAATCCGGTGCCCATGTTACTATCGTAATCTGAACACCTGATAACTGCTTTTCTTTTAGCAGGTTAATAAGTTCATAAACTTTTGTCCCACTAATTGCAGGGCTTGAAATAATTATATTTTTATTTGCATCCAGTAAATCTTTATGATAATTTTCAGCATAATTATCACCGTCATATATTGCATTAGCTGTCTGTTTATCATTATGCAAACCACCTGCAATCTCATATCCAATCTGTTTATATGCTTTAAGTCTCTTCATATACATGTTATTAAACATTGTAATATGGTTGTCTACATAATCATATATTATTACATTTTCTTTACCAGCATAATCACGATTCAATCGACCAGCATACTGTTCAACAACTCCTCGAAATGATACAGGTGTTGCCATAAAAAGTGTATCCAGTCTTGGAAAATCAAACCCCTCTCCTACAAGTGAACCTGTAGCTATTAATATCAGAGACTCCGCCTTATCAACCTGATGCATCTGTTCCAAAATCTTCTTATGTTCTTTCTTTGAGTTGTTGCCTGTCATTAAAAATACATGGTCTGCATAATCTTTCAATCGCTCGTACAGTTTCTCTGAATGATCCTTGTATCGTGATAAAACAACTGGGGTGCGACCTGCTGATACGCAATTCTTCACATCTTCAACAATCTGTTCGTCTCTGATATCATTATTATGAATAATCTCATAAGCTTCATTTGGATGCATCTTACCGATAAGTACACCTCTTGGTGGAACAGTTCTGGTAAAACGCGGATATACAAGATGTTGTATCCCCTGCTCCATAGCCTTTTCCTTTGCTGTGTAACTATATCTTATAGGTCCTATCAGCATATAATTGATTTTTTCCAGTCCATCTCCTCTTTTCGGAGTTGCTGTCACACCATATACATACCTTGCTTTTACTTCTTTTAGCACATTTGCTATTGTTTCAGAGGCAGAATGATGACACTCATCAATTATCACAAGTCCATAATCATTCAGCAAATTATGAAACTCTCCCTTTTTGCAAAGTGAGCCGACCATTGCAATATCAACAATCCCTGTCATCGAATCATGTACTCCCTGCAATGTTCCAATCAGACTTTTTCTAGTTCTTAATCTTCCAGTTTTCGTTTTGTACTGGGGTAGTTCTTCATCTATAATTAAAAATTTGTTTAGAGCATCTTTCCACTGTTCTATAAGTGCAGATGATTCAAGCAGGATCAGAGTATTCACTTTCTTTTCTGCAATTACTGCACTGCATACAACTGTTTTCCCAAATGCTGTTGCAGCATGAAGTATTCCATTATCATGCTTAGTCAGTTCCTTTAACGCCTTGTTCTGTTCAGGTCGTAGTTCTCCATTGAATTCTACATTAATATTTCTTCCCTGCTGCCTCTCATCATCAATAGTATATTCAATTCCTGCCTTATCAATATTTGCTATTAATTCATCCTGTAATCCTCTTGGAATCTGTATGTATCCACCAAGATGGTCTTTTCCAAGATAAATCC